>Ga0070698_100000038_pt1 | contig 92302 bp, 98 predicted proteins | sample KBSK1502metaG_FD_65477 | JGI IMG/M metagenome (GOLD analysis project Ga0070698, IMG submission 65477) | Corn, switchgrass and miscanthus rhizosphere microbial communities from Kellogg Biological Station, Michigan, USA - KBS K1-50-2 metaG | ecosystem: Host-associated > Plants > Roots >... | reverse complement strand
CGCCGCGAATTCGAACGCCGGGTTGCGTTTGCCGACGAGAAGTTCGCCGAAGGATCGACGCGGGGAAGCTTGACCGACCGCGGGATGGTCTTCGTGATGCTGGGGCCCCCGTCCGGCACGATCCGCCGACCCCTCACCGTGGAGGAGGACGCTTCGCCGATGCTGCCAATGATCGGTTCCCGGGGTGCCCCCTCTTCACGCACGTCGATTGGACTCACGGCGAGCGACCAGCCCTCCAACTGGAAGGAGATCTGGACTTACCGACGAAAGGCTCTTCCCCCCAACGTCCCTTACCAGCAGGTCGATTTCGTGTTCGTCAGCCGCATCGACTACGGCAAGAACGTGCTCCAGCGCGAGGTGACATCGTCGCGGACGCTCGACGCCGCCCGCCCCAAGCCGCGGCCGCTCAGTTAGAGGAGAGACGGCCGCGCACCCGCGGGCGCGCGACCTCTTCCCCAAAAAGTCCTCTTCCTACCGGACGATTCTGTCCGTGAAGACCTCTTCCATCAGAAAGGGACGACGGCATCCGGTGGCCGGATCCAGCTGGCGGCGGCTATCGGTCCAGATCGGATAGGAGGCGCCTCCGAAGGAGACCATGCCTTCGTAGTCTCCCTGCTGGTTGCCGTAGTTGATTCCCTGGCAGGGGAAAACGCCGTCGCAGTCGTGCTCGTTCGAGCTCGCCGTCGAGACCCTCGCATTGGAGAAGGTGACTCCGCCGTCGCTCGAAGTTGCCAGAAAGGTATCGGTCATGAAGCGGCTGCCCGTCGTGTCATTGCGCGTGTCGTAAAAAGAGACCGTCACATCCCCGTCGGACAGATCCACGGAGAGCCAGTGGTTGAACCGGTCCACCGGGAAGGAGAGGCTATCGCCCACGCTGTGCGGCGAGGACCAGGTTGCGCCGCGATCGTCCGAAAAGGCGAGAAGGATATCGGTCGTGCCGATCGAAGTGAGGTCCATCCAGGAGCAGTAGAGGCGGCCGCGGTGTGTCCCGTTGGAGCGATCCGCGTCGCAGGCCGGATAGACGAGCGCTCCTCGGAAGGACTCGGCGGGAATCGCGATGTCAAAAGGAATGCTCTTGTGAGCCACGATTCCTGGTGTGCCGAACGTCACTCCGCCGTCGAAAGAGCGGTTGAAGGCGATCGTGTTCGCGGCGATGTCGTTCCAGGCCACGTAGACCTCGCCGTTGGGTCCGACGAAAGGATCGGCCGCGATCAGCCGTCCCTGCCCTTGCGGGTTATCGATCCGCTGAACCGAGAAGGTCGCGCCGTGGTCCGTCGAGCGGCCGAAACGAAGGCCTCCCGAGATCGAGCCGCCGCTGGCCGCGTCCCAGGCGACGTAGACATTGTCCCTGAAGGGACTCTTCGAGTTGGTGTCGGCGGTGATGATCGGCTTGTCATTGAAGTGATTCGTGCCACCCTGGAAGGAGAAATACGTCACGTTCGGGTAGGTCCGGCCGCCGTCGCTCGAGCGGGCGACCGCCATCTCGGTTCCATTGATGCCGTTTCCGTTGCCGAAAAAGACGACGATGTAGCTGTAGAAAACATTGCCGCGCGTGTCGAAAGCGAGGCCCGGATCCGAGCCGAAGTCCGTGCCGTTGCCCTTGGGAGGCGGCAGCGGCAGATCCACGCCGCCCCACGTCGCTCCACCGTCGCTGGAGAAATATCCTCGCATGGGGTCGCGAAAGATCTCGTTGGAGCCGCCGGCAAGGGTTGTCGGCCGCGAAGGGTTGATCGCGATGAAGGTCTCGCTCTGAGGACCGCATTCGTTCGAGACGTCGACGTTGCCGGTGATGCTCAGGGAGTGAGTCGCGCCGGGGCCCGGATCGGGGCCATTGGCGGCGAGGAACTGGTACTTGTCCCACCAGGTCGGGTCTTTTGAACTGCGGTGCTGAGCAAACACCGGAGACGCGAGACACAGGATCAGAAGCAGGAACGGAGCGAAACGGACTTTCATGATTCGCCTCCTCCAGATAGCGAAGACTCGGACCGAGCCATTCGATGCGATTCTTTCCTCGAAATCAAGGTGACAGTGCCTATTCCGCCTTTTTGCGTGCCCTCCGATAGAGCCAGCCCGTGACTCTTCTCGCGAAACGAGGCAGTCTCTTCTTCTGCTGCTGGTCGGCGACCATGCGCGCGACCTCGGCGTAGGTTGGGTACGCGTGGACCGTCCGGGAGATCGTTTCGAGCCCGATACCGGCCTTCATCGCGAGCGCGAACTCAGCAATGAGGTCGCCCGCCCGATCCGAGACGATCGTGGCGCCGAGGATGCGATCTCCGCGCCTGCTGGCGAGCACCTTCGCGAACCCCGTCTCCTCGCTCTCGACGACGGCGCGGTCGATCTCGTACATCGGCTGACGGTACAGGTCGTACGCGATCCCGCGCCGGACAGCCTCCTCTTCGTTGAGGCCGACTCGGGCGAGCTCCGGGCTCGTGAACGTGCACCAGGGCAGAACGGAGAGGTCGACTTTGGCGGGAAACCCGGGAAGAAGGATGTTACGCGCGATCGTCCGGGCGTGCAGGTCGGCGACGTGGGTGAATTGATAGGACCCGACGATGTCTCCGGCCGCGTAGATGTGCGGCTGTGAAGTTCGCAGAGACGCGTCTACCGTGATACCGGTCCCGGTAAAGGCCACACCGGCCTTTTCGAGGTCGAGATCTTCCACATTGGGCGTCCGACCGGCCGCGACCAGGATCGCCTCTGAGTCCACCGGTTCGCGATCCCTCCCCTCCACCTCCACCCAGACACGCGTGAGGGAGCCCTGTTTCGTCACGATCTGAACGTCGGCGCCTGTCATCACCCGCACCCCCTCCGCTTCCAGCGCGCGGCGCACCTCGTCCGAGGCGTCCGCGTCCTCTCTCTTCAAGATGCGCGTCGCGCGCTGGAGAAGGGTGACGGAGACCTTGAGCCGCGCGAAGACCTGGGCGAGCTCGCAGCCAATCGGCCCACCGCCCAGGATCACCATCCGGGCCGGTCGTTCCTTCAGACCGTCGAAGATCGTCTCGTTGGTGAAATACGGCACTTCCGGCAGTCCCGTGATCAAGGGAATCTGCGGGCGGCTGCCGGTCGCGATCACGACGTTGCGGGCCTTCAGCCTCGTTTCGCCGACGGCGACTTCGTGCGGAGAGACGAAGCGGGCGGAGCCCTCAAAAACCTCTACACCGAGTTTTTCGAAGCGATCTCGCGAGTCATGCGGAGCGATCCGGTCCCGGCGCTCGCGCATCCGCTGGAAGACCCGATCGAACTCGAAGTTCGGTTCCTGGGCGGCGAGCCCCCAGAGGTCGCCGTGGCGGATCTGATGGATCAGGCGCGCGGAGGAAATGAGGGCCTTCGATGGCACGCACCCCGTGTTCAGGCACTCTCCGCCCATCTTCCCGCGCTCGACGAGGGCGACGCGTCCGCCGAGGCCCGCCGTGGCTGCGGCCGTCACCAGTCCGGCGGTGCCGGCTCCGATCACGATGACGTTGTAGATTCCTTCGCCTCGGGCCTCTTTCATGCAGCCTCGCTTCTTAGCACGTCTGGCCAAACGGGTGAGGTGTTAAATCGGCGCTGCGGAGGAGCGGATGGAGAAATACGACTTCGTCGCGATCGGGGGCGGGAACACGGGGCTCTCGGCGGCTTACCGAATCGCCGCCGCCGGCAAGAAGGTCGCGCTCGTCGACAAAGGCCCCGTGGGCGGGCTTTGCTCGCTGGCCGGCTGCAACCCCAAGAAGGTGCTCGTTCGCGCGACCGAAGTGCTGGACGAGGTGCGGCGCGCCGGGGAGCACGGCATCGAGGTCGAGGTCAACCGGGTCGACTGGTCCCGGGTGATCGACCGCAAGAAGAGCTTCACCGACCCGGTGCCGGCACAGACAGAGGAGTCGCTCTCGAAAAAGGGGATCGCGCTCACCCGGGGCCTCGCGCGTTTCGTCTCGCCCGACGCAATCGAGGTCGACGGCCGGCAGCTGGAGGCGGAGGGCTTCGTGATCGCGACCGGCTCGACACCACGGCGTCTCTTCTTTCCAGGAGCCGAGGCAACGCGGATCTCCGATGACATTCTGGATCTGCGAACAGTGCCTCGGGATCTCGTCATCGTGGGGGCCGGGGTCGTCGCCTTCGAGTTCGGACAGGTTTTCGCGAGGCTGGGCTCCCGAGTCTCGATGCTCATGCCTTCGGACCGGGCGTTGCGAGGGTCGGACGCGGACCTGGTGGCGGTGCTGATCGAGCACTCGAAACGGCTCGGCATCGACTTCGTCGCTCACGCGCGGGTTCACGGCCTGTCTACGCGGGAAAGCCGGTTCGCGGTCGACGCGGAGGCTTCCGGAGAGAGGCGAACCTTTGAAGCGGATTTCGTCCTGAATGCGGCCGGGCGCGTGGCGGCCCTGGAGAGCTTGAATTTGCCGGCGGCGGGAGTGGCGGGACACGCGAAAGGCGTGGTCGTCGATGACTATCTGCGCAGCCCCGGCAACCGGCGGGTTTTCGCCGGCGGCGACGCCCACGGGAAGCGGCAGCTCTCGCCGGTCGCGTCCTATGAAGGCCGCGTGATTGCGCGCAATTTCCTCGAGGGCGACGTCGAACGCGCGAGCTATGACGCGATTCCCCAGGCGGTCTTTACCGTTCCGCCCCTGGCCTGGGTCGGTCTCACCGAAGAAGAGGCTTGCGAGAAGGGAGCCAGGATTGCCGTGGTCTCCCACGACATGGAGACCTGGAGGGTGTTCGCGATCGCGGGCGAGCGGCCGGCCCGCGCGAAGGTCGTGCTGGAAAAAGACACAGGGCGCATCCTGGGCGCGCATCTCCTCGGAGCCTGCGCCGGCGAGCTGATCCACGTCTTCGCGATGGCGATGCGCTACGGCCTGACGACAGCGGATCTGGACAAGATGGTCTGGACCTACCCGACCTTCTCCGCGGCGCTGGATAGCACCTGGAAGTAGCTTTCAGCTCGCAGCTATCAGCTTTCAGCCAGGCGCGTGGAAGTAGCCGCCCTGCTGTCATTCCGAGGAGCGCAGCGACGAGGAATCTGCCCCGGCTGACAAACCGACGAGAGTAGATCCCTCGCTGCGCTCGGGATCACAAATTTGAGGTTCGCTGGCTCGCCGACAGCTAAGAGCTGACAGCTGATAGCTGATAGCTACTTCTTCGTGTAAATCCCGTCGAACACGTTCGACCAGGTGCGGCCTTCGTTCTTGGAGAACTCCCAATGTTGCTGGACCTTCCCCGGCGCGAGAGGCGTCCAGACGATGCGATGGACCACGCGCGTCCCCTTTTCTTTGACGGAGGGGCGCGAACCGATCAGAACCATCTTGCCGGCATCGATGCCGCCGTCGAGCTCGAGCAACCCGCCGTGGTCATCGACCCAGGTCTGGTGCCAGCGTCCCGCGACGGCGTCGTACACGTTCAGGCTCGTGCCCTTGGCGCCCTGTGCCGACTCCCAGTTCTCCTGCAGCCCGCATCCGTTGAAAAGCGAGACGATCCGGTTGCGCCCAGCCGGCTTGCCGCTCGAGTCGGTGACCTCCCATTCGCCGAGCCAGAAGTCGAACTGACGATAGGGCGCCGCCGTGCAGGGTGCAGGCTCTGGGGACGGGGCCGGCTTTTTCTCGACCTTCTGAGTCGCGAGACAGGGGCGTCCGGCGAGCAGGCCCGCGAGGGCAAGGATCCGCAAAGGCGCGTGGACTCTCATCGGCCTAGAATAGTCGAGTCAGGAGCCTTCATGGATCCGCAAACATCTCCTCCCATCGCGAGCTTCGAGGAGTTCTGGCCCTTCTACGTCTCCCAGCACGCCCGCCAGGGAACGCGGGCGCTGCACTTCGCGGGCACGACGCTCGGACTTCTCTGTCTCGGCCGGGCGATCACCGCGCGGGAGCCTGCGCTTGTTCTCTGGGGCCTGGTCCTCGCCTACGGGCTCGCCTGGATCGGACACTTCTTCATCGAGAAAAACCGCCCGGCCACTTTTCAATACCCGCTCTGGTCGTTCCTCGGAGACCTGAAGATGTACGGCCTGATGTGGCGAGGCAGAATGAGAGCGGAGATCGAGCGGCTCGGCGTTTCGAGAGCTCCTGCCGCCGTATCGTGACAGGGCGGCCGGCGTCCCCGTCGAAGCAGGACAGGAGGCAATTGATGAAGCGGATGATGTGTCTCCTCTCGGTGCTCGTCATCCCGGCATTCTTCGCGAGACCTGCCCTCGCTGACAGGGACGACGTCGACGAACTGCTCGAGCGCTACCTCGCGGCCTACAACAATGGCGATGCGGCAGCGTTGGCTGAGCTCTACTCGGTCGATGCGGTTCTCCTGCCGCACGAACAGCTGGGCGCCCGCGGAAGGTCGAAGATCGAGCAATTCTGGAAGCGGACCCTGCGATTCGACTCCGCTCGGCGGATGGGACGCTCGGTTTCGACTCTCTTGATGGCGAAGAAGGCCGGAGCCGACGTGGCCTACCTGGTCGGGACCTTCGGCGCCGGCAGCGGCGACACCCGCAACTTCACGATCTGCCTCGTTCGCGATTCGGAAGGGAAATGGCGAATCGCATCCGAGATGTGGAACTCCAACGGACCGAGGTTTCAGCCGGCGGTGTAGGGGATAGGCCTGGAGCCTCCCGCACAGATCCCTGTCATCCCGAGCCCCTCCACTTCCATGTCATCCCGAGCGAAGCGAGGAATCTGCCCTCGTGAGCTTCTCCTCGGCCGGTGTCGCTCTCGGGACAGGCTCCGCGAGGGATCTGCTCCGGTCGGTGATCCGCTGAAGTCCCAGGGCAGATTCCTCGTCGCTCCGCTCCTCGGAATGACATTCGAACGATTCCGGATGGGTGCTAACAAAAAAGCCCCGCTCTCGCGGGGCTTCCAGTTTGGTTCGGTCGTGTCTTACGCTTGGAAGGATTTCCCACGACTTTCGGCGCAGGCGGTCGCTTCGCGACCGGCGCCGAGAGAGTCTAAAACGAAGGCTTCTTTCTTCGGTTTCGGTTTCTCTTAGGCTTGGAAAGACTTCCCACACCCGCAACCACCCGTCGAGTTGGGGTTGGTGACGGAGAATCCGGCTCCGCGGAAATCCTCGACGTAGTCGACCTTCGAGTCTTTCAGATACGTCGCGCTCTGAGGATCGACGAGGATCGTCACGCCGTTCTGCTCCCAGGTATTGTCCCCGTCCTTCTGTTCGTCGAACGTGAACCCATACTGGAAGCCGGAGCAACCTCCGCCCTGCACGAAGACTCGCAGAGGCTTGTTCTGGGAATCGGGCATCGTCTTGGCGAAAAACTTGACCTTCTCGACCGCGGCGTCGGTCAGAGTCAGCAGAGGCTTCATCTCTCCCGGCGCGGTCATCGGGGTGAGAGGGGTGTCGGGAGTCGAGGACATCGGGCCTCCTTTGGGTCCGTCACGGCAGATCGTGGCCGGGACTTCCTCTATTATGTCGCAGCGACCTTCTGCGCTTCAACCTTCCGCAAAAAGATAGCTTCCAAACCTGTTCAGGACGCTTTTTTGGCGTCTTCCGTCGCCAGAGCAAGCATCCGATCGATCGATTTCCAGGCTACCGGGACGTTCTCGGCCGGCGCCACGAAGGAGATTCGCTCTCGGTCGAGCTCGAAATCTTCGAAACCCGGCAGCGGCTCCATTTCCCACGCTCTGCGGAATTTCCGGCACTCCGCGTCGAGCAGGGGGCGGCTGAATATGCCGATTCCCAGACGCGACGTGTTCACGTCGAAGACGGACTTCGTCTCGATTCGAGCAGGCACACGACCCTTCCTCATGTCTCGCACGATATTCGAAACAGCAAGGCCCATGCCACTATTCCAAGCGCATGTTTCCGACAGGACCCCTACATCTTGTATTTTTCCTTGACTTACCCTCAAGCGGGTTTTACCCTTGGGTGCAACGCTGGGTAAGAGCCGGCAATCCACAAGGAGCACGGTTTCTGTCGTGTAGGGGTGGGCGGAGCATTCCAAGAAAAAGGGGGCGAAGGGGATGAGCACGACCGAAAAAGAGGGGAAGACGACTGCCCAGGCGGGCCCGGCGTCCGAAAACGAGACAGCCTCTCCGATAAGCGCACGCCCACGGAGCCTGAGAGGCCTGACGATCCGCCGGGTTTACTCGGATCCATCCGTCTCGCCCTATGAAGCGATCGAGTGGGAGCTGCGCACGGCGGCGATCACTTCGGAAAAAGGGGAAACGATCTTCGAACAGAAGAACGTCGAGGTCCCACGCTCCTGGTCGCAGACCGCCACCAATATCGTCGCGCAGAAGTATTTCCACGGCCGGATCGGCATGCCCGAGCGCGAGAGCTCCATCAAGCAGTTGATCGAGCGCGTGGCCGCGACCATCACGGGCTACGGCGAAAAAGGCGGCTACTTCGCCACTGCCGCGGACCGCGACGCTTTCCACGACGAGCTCGCCGCGATCCTCGTCAACCAGGTCGCCTCTTTCAACTCCCCCGTCTGGTTCAACGTCGGGATCGAGGAAAAGCCCCAGGCCTCCGCCTGCTTCATCAACTCCTGCGGCGACTCGATGGCGTCGATCCTGACGCTCGCCAAGACAGAGGGAATGCTCTTCAAGTACGGCTCCGGGACGGGATCCAACCTCTCCTCGCTGCGCGGCTCGCGCGAAGGTCTTTCTTCGGGCGGCACGGCTTCCGGCCCGCTCTCCTTCATGAAGGGCTTCGACTCCTTCGCCGGCGCGATCAAGTCCGGCGGCAAGACGCGCCGCGCGGCAAAGATGGTCATCTTGAACATCGACCATCCGGACATCGAAGACTTCATCCTGTCCAAGGCCAGCGAGGAGAAGAAGGCCTGGGCCCTGATCGACGCCGGCTACGACGGCTCCTTCAACGGCGAGGCGTACAGCTCGATCTTCTACCAGAACGCCAACCACTCCATCCGCGTGACCGATGAGTTCATGGAAGCGGTCGAGAAGGATGGCGAATGGTGGACCAAGGAAGTGCTGACCGGCGCCCCCAACGAGAAATACAAGGCGCGGGATCTCATGAGCAAGATCTCCGAGGCCGCCTGGGTCTGCGGCGATCCGGGGATGCAGTACGACACGACCATCAACCGCTGGAATCCCGTCAAGACGACCCACCGGATCAACGCATCTAACCCATGTAGCGAGTACATGTTTGTCGATGACTCCGCTTGCAATCTGGCTTCGCTCAACCTCATCAAGTTCTTCAAGATGGAAGATGGATCGTTCGACGTCGAGAGCTTCCGGCACGCCTGCGACATCGTGATCACGGCGCAGGAGATGCTGGTGGACAACGCGTCGTATCCGACGCCGGCGATCGCGGAGAACAGCCACAAGTTCCGCCCGCTCGGCCTGGGCTACGCGAACCTGGGCGCCCTTCTGATGGCGACGGGACACGCGTACGATTCGGACGAAGGGCGCGCCTATGCCGCGGCAATCACTTCGTTGATGTGCGGCGAGGCGTACCTGCAGTCTTCCAAGATCGCGGCGGAGCTCGGTCCGTTCGCCGGTTACGCGCCCAACCGCGACGCGTTCCTCGACGTCATCGGGATGCACCGCGACGCGGCGCGCAAGGTCCCCAACAAGGGCGTGCCGTCGGATCTGGCCAAGTCGCACAAGGCGGTGTGGGACGCGGCGTTGGAATCGGGAAGGCAGTTCGGCTACAAGAACGGCCAGGTGACGGTTCTCGCGCCGACGGGCACGATCGGCTTCATGATGGATTGCGACACGACCGGAGTGGAGCCGGACCTCGCGCTGGTCAAGTACAAGAAGCTCGTGGGCGGCGGGACGATCAAGATCGTCAACAATACCGTGCCGCTGGCGTTGAAACGCCTCGGTTACGGCGAGCAGGAGATCGACGAGATCGTCAAGTACGTCGACGAGAAGGGGACGATCGAGGGGGCGCCCGGCTTCCAGCCAGAGCATCTGACCGTCTTCGACTGCGCCTTCCGCGCCTTGAACGGCACGCGCTCCATCGACTACATGGGTCACGTCAAGATGATGGAGGCGGTGCAGCCGTTTCTCTCCGGCGCGATCTCCAAGACGGTCAACCTGCCGCCGGATGCAACCCCGGAGGAGATCGCCGGCGTTTATATGGAAGGGTGGAAGCGGGGCCTGAAGGCGATCGCGATCTACCGCGACGGTTGCAAGCGCACGCAGCCCTTGAACACGGCGGCCTCGATGTCGGACTCGAAGAGTCCGGAGAAACGGACATCATTGGTATTTGAGCGGGGGACCTTGCGGTCCCCCGACACCCCCGTATACGTCGGCAAGGCGGTCTCGCCGACGTCGGCGCCCTTCCGCCGCAAGCTTCCCGACGAGCGGCGCGCCATCACGCACAAGTTCTCCGTCGCGGGGCACGAGGGCTACGTCACCGTCGGCCTCTACGAGGACGGGAAGCCCGGAGAGATCTTCCTGACGATGTCCAAGGAGGGCTCGACCATCTCGGGCCTCATGGACTCCTTCGCAACTGCCGTCTCGCTGACCCTTCAGTACGGCGTGCCCCTGGAAGCGCTGGTCGACAAGTTCACTCACATGCGCTTCGAGCCGGCGGGCTTCACCAAGAATCCGGAAATCCCGATGGCCAAGTCGCTCGTCGATTACATCTTCAAGTGGCTCGCCTCGAAGTTTCTCTCGGCCGAGGAGAAGCATGCGGTCGGGGTGATCTCGCGTAACACGGACTCTGTTGCTCCGGTGGCCGTCACGGAGCAGGAAGTCGCATCGCGCGCAAGCAGCAATGCGACCTCCGGAGGGGGCAGCAAACTGACTTTCGAGACCTCCACCGACGCGCCGGCCTGCCATGAGTGCGGCTCGATCATGGTCCGCTCGGCGGCCTGCTACAAATGCATGAACTGCGGCGCCACGAGCGGGTGCTCCTGATTCCGGACACGAAGCTCATGGCACTCTCGGTTCTTGAGAGCGGCCCTCGCGGCCGCTCGCTCTTTTCTCACCCGCCGCGAGGAAAGCCTTTCCTGCCGGCACTCGGGCTGATTCTCGCCGGAGCGGCGCTCGGTGCTGCGCCGCCGGCGGCCTCGCCGGGCGGCTGGAAAAAAGTCGACTTCGCGACCGCGACCTGCAACTACATCTCGCCGCCGATGGGTCTCTCGTTCTCGCTGCCGCCCGGTTTCCTCACGCTCAATCCCCACCACGGACCCGGAGCCGGATGCTTCTGGGGCACGAAGGAAGACCTGGGCCGCGTGATCACTGCCGAGGGCCCAAATTTCGAAAAGCTCGTTCACGGCGTCTTCCAGGCGCGGCTCTCGACCAACGTGGCCTTCGACCACGCGACCGGATTGTTCAGCGGCGAGGAAGAGCTCGAGATGCTGCTCAAGAACTCCGGCGTCACGGGCGGCAAGATCGCCCACCGAAAATTCGGGAAACATCCGGGGCTCGTCGTCACCGGAAGGACTCGCGAAGGTTCGGACCTCTACCTCGTCTATCTCACGCACGGTCTGGACGACAACGTTCTCCTGATCAACTATCGGCCCGCCACCCCGCCGGTCCCCGCAGACACCGCGGTCTGGACGCGTTTCCTGGATTCCATCCAGCCGGTGAATTAGATGAACCGTCAAATTATCCCCAGCCGAATGAAGGGTTTGTGCTGCTTGCCTCGAGCCGGCCCTCCGGTTAAAGACAGTCCGCCTGAAGGAATCTTCCACCACCCGGGAGTGTTCTAGCGTGATCTCCCTAAGGACGGAACCACACCATGACTAACGCTCTTGTTTTCGTCGAAGCTTGTACTGTCTGTAACCGCGTTCAGCGGACTTATCTGGCCCGCCGCTCGCGCCGCAAGACCCCTCTCGTGTGCTCCGATTGCGCCGAGGAAACTAAGCGCGCGAAGGCTTCCGCGAAGCCGGCCCAGGCAAGCCAGGGCCGCCGGGGATGAGTCCCTGAGCTCGGAGAACGGGGTCGGCTGAGAAAACGTTCCCACACGGAAGGGCCCCGTCTCTCTGAAGACAACAATCTATAAATTGTTAGAGCCCGCAGGCCGCGACGAGCGTTATCTCACGGCTGTTTCGAAGCCCGGGCGATCGTCCGGACCTCCACCGCAACGCGATCTTTGACGCTCAGCAGCGCCGTGCTTGGGTCCTTCATTCCCCATTTCACGTAGGGGATTTCGAAACGCGCCGTGGCGGTGGCCTCGCGGCCCCTGGCCTGTATCCGGACAGGAATGACGAGCTCGTGCTCGCCGCCATGGATTTTCATCTTTCCACCGATGGCCACCTCCGACTCTCCTTGAAGAGACGGATGACCTTCGATCCGCTCGAGAGTGAAGACGGCTTCCGGATAGCGCGGGCTTTCGAGAACTTCTTCCTTCATTTTCCGGTCGCGCGAGCTGTTGCCGGTGTCGCCGCTCGTGAGATCCACGACCACCTCGCCGGTCGCTTCTCCGGTTTCCGTGTCGAATCGAACCGTTCCGTGTTTGACTCGGAACGTTCCCCGAACCGTATGCAGGAACGCGCCGAGTGTGAATGTGACCGTACTCTGCTGGGGGTCGAGCTCGATGGAAAGCCGCTCGCCCCGCAGAGTCGCCGGTCCGAGTCCGCAAGCCAGGAGAAGAAAAAGGACAAACCGCCCGAGAGTCCGCCTCGACAAGAGTGCGGCGGGAACCCGGCTCGCAAACCTGGGATTCGCCATGAGGATATTCAACCACGCGGTACCGGTCTCCGAGCCGGCCCGAAGCAAGCACGCGCGGAACAGACAGTCTCGCCGCGATATCGTCGGGACCCCATTGGTTGCCGGAGGAGGACATCACATGGATTACCTCAAAGCATTCCTCGCGGGATTCCTGTCGACCCTCGTGTTCCACCAGGGCATGCTGGCGATCCTGCATGCGGCCGGCGCGACTCCGCGCAAGCCGTACGCGATGGATCCGACCGCGCCTCTGCACGTCCCGGCCGTGATCTCTCTGGCGTTCTGGGGCGGCGTCTGGGGCATTCTCCTGTGGCTCGTCCTGGCGCGGCATCAGGGATCCTCGAGCTACTGGCTGCTGGCGGCTGTCATCGGGGCGATCGCGCCGAGCATTGTCGCCCTCTTCGTCATCGCACCGCTCAAGGGCCAACCGGTCGCCGGCGGAGGGAAGCCTTCCATCCTGTTTGGAGCTCTCCTGCTCAACGGAGCGTGGGGAATCGGCGTGGCGCTCTTGATGGCCGTCTTTCATCCGGTGCGATCGATCGCGGCCGGTTCGGCTTCCGGTCGCTGACGCGGCGGTCCTGAGGCGATCGCGAGTCGCCGCTTACTTTTGCGGTCCGAGAAGTCGCGAAAGCAGCTCGTCGTATTCGGGGGGTTGATCCGTGAGGCGAACGCCGAACCCTGGCGGAGCCGGCGCAGGAGAGACGCCGGCCTGAGAGGCGCTTCGCACGACTTTCCCCTTGAGCTCGAGCCTTCGCCCATTGGGCAAGTGCACGGTCAATTGGAGCGAAGGACCCACATTGGGCAGGGGAGAGGCGGCGACGAACATGCCGCCGCTCGAGATGTCGCGCGTCACGCCCGTTCCCCGCGAGTCGCCGTGCTCGAATTCGACCATCATCTCCACATTGTGTCGCGGAGGCCTCGCCTTGCGGTGGCGCATGCCGGGACCGACGGAGGAGGAGAACGCACGTGCCGGGGTCGGGCGGACACCGCGGACCGATCGCGCGGCTCGCGGGCTGGGATTCGCCTGCGAGCCGTTCGCACGAGCCGCTTCCGGGACCGGCCCGGCGTTGCCGGAACAGAATGTTTCCGCCGAAGACTCGACGTGCGGAATCACTCCCGTGACCGTACGGCCGGCGACCGGAACGAGGCAACGGAACTGGACCGGGAAGACCTCCTCCGGCCGCTTGCCGAGAGCGTTCCACTGGGCAGCGAGGACTTCCTGGGCGATGGGCCCATCGAACCAGAAGCTGACCTGTCCGGCTCGAGTGAGGATGACGGGCTGAAGGTAGTCGAGGCCGGAGTCGTCTACAGGAAAACAGAACCCGAGGTGTCGGCTGGAATCGCAAAGGGTGAACTCCGTCGCGGCGAGGCAGACTTCATCGTCTTCCCCGGAGAGCGAGCTGCGCCCCGTCGGAACGACGACCGCTTCGGCGCCGCTCCCCCCCTCGTACCGCCAGACCGGCGTCGTCGAGAGGTCCTCGATCGTGAGATCAACCAGCCTTTGCAAGGCTCCTAGCCTAACTCGGACAGGGCCCGATGCCACAAGCTCCTTCTCCGCGTTCCGCCCGCGCGTCCGGCCGCCGGGTTAAGAACCGGCGCTCCAGGTCTGCCGCCGTTGACGTCCTAGCTCGTCGCCCAGCTGAGCGGCACGTTCACGTACGAACGATCGAGCTCGGCGATGGAAGAGCAGCCGAGCAGCTTCAATGTCCGCTCGAGGTCCGCGCGGAGGATTTCGAGCGCCCGCGCGACGCCGGCTTCGCCTGCGGCGGCCAGACCCCAGGCGTAAGCGCGGCCGACAAGAACGGCCCGGGCTCCCAGGCAGATGGCTTTGACGACGTCGCCGCCGCGCCGGATGCCGCCGTCCATCAGGACCTCGGCTCGGCCATTCACCGCGGCGACGACTTCCGGGAGCGCCTTGATGGAGGCGGGAACGCCGTCGAGCTGGCGTCCGCCATGGTTCGACACGATGACTCCCGCGGCGCCTTCATCGACAGCGCGCCGCGCCTCGTCGCCGGTCAAGACGCCCTTGATCACGATCGGGCCGGCCCAGACCTCGCGAATCCATCGCAGATCTTCCCAGGTGACGACCGAGCGGGACAGGGCGGCCTGAACGTCGATGACCGGGATCGGACCTTTTCCAGGAATGACGACGTTGGGTAGCTTCGGAAGGCCGCCGTCGCGGAGAAAGCGGGAGAGCCACCCCGGCCGAACGATCACCTGGGGCAGAAACGGAATCTTTGCCAGGACGCTCGCGCCCAGGAGCTCCTTCAAACCGTTTCGAAAATCCCGCTCGCGCATGCCGGGCACGGCCGTATCGATGGTGACGGCCAGAGCAGAGAAACCCGCGGACCGAGCGCGTCGGAGGCCGTCCTCTGCGGCCTCGCGGCCGCCGACTAAGTAGAGCTGATACCAGACGGGCCCGCGGGAAGCCGCTTTCACGTCTTCCATCCGGTGTCCCGAAACCGTCGACAGAACGTACGCCGTGCCGGCGGCGCCGGCGGCTCGTGCCGCAACGACTTCGCCGCCAGGATGCATGAGCCGGCTGTAACCGACGGGCGCGAGCAGCACCGGTAACGCGAGATCCAGACCCAGCACCCGCGTTGCCAGATCGCACTGCGGAACGGCGACCGCCTGACGCGGCCGGAAGCTCAGCTCCTCGAACGCGCGGCAGTTTTCCTTCAGCGTGACCTCGCCATCGGCGCCGCCGTCGATGTAGTCGAAGACCACTCGCGGCAGCCGCTTGCGGGCCAGGGGACGCAGGTCTCCGATGCTCACCACCCGCGGCGACGCGACGGAACGGGCAGCTCGGGTCATCTCGGAGAGCCAGCATACGTCCGGAGGCCACGCGTGTGTTCCGCGAGGAGACGCCAGACCGAATGCCTCACGCGGAGGAGCGCTGGTACTCCAGCCAGGTCTCGGCGGCTCCGATCTCGCGGAAGATCTTGGTCGCCGAAAAACTTCGGGCCGCGAGTACCTCGAAGACCTGCGCCGTGCCGAACCAGGCGTCTGACCCGACGACGAGGGCGCAGGCGCCGAACCGGACGCTGTTCTGAAGCTGGCCGATCTTCTCTGTCACGGCTCGGAGCTGCTCGCTCGAGGGCAGCGAGATCGTGTCGCGCAAGTCCAGGATGACATCAAGCCGTTTCGGGCACTTCTCGTCGATCTCCAGCTCGCGAAAATGAGCGATCACTTCCGGCAGCGTGACGCGCCCGAGACAACGGGTGCGGATGAGCCCGAGGGATTTGTCGATCGTGTACGTGACAGGCATTTCTCTCCTGTCTCCGAACCCCCAAGCTCACCAGACCTGGAGGAAGTTCCGTCTCTCCCGGCCAGGACCACCGACAGAATCTTGGCCGGCGGGTCCGGAAGGCTACCGCACCCCCGGCTGCGCTGCAACCTGCCGCCGCGGATGCGAGCGGGCGTTCGCTTCGATGAAAACGCGGCGGATGAAATCGACCAGGTAGGTCGTGAAAATCCCGCTGTGGCCGTGCATCACGTCGCCCGAGGCGCGAACCACCCAGAAGGGGTTGCCCTGGCCGATCGGTTTCAGGCACGTGAGAAGGGCCCGGCCGTACGGAGCGGCCGCTTCTCCCGGCGTAGGAGCCTGCGTGCCTTCTCCCGACAGCAGGGCGACGAGCGTGGCGGCCTCGCGGTCGTCGATTGGATCGAGCGGAAGCTGGCAGGCGCAATTCTTCGAGCTCGAACCGAACAAGTCGCGCCGCGCTCCCGCCGACGGCGGAACGGCCGCCGTCAGACGGTGTGTCCAGAACTCCGAATAGTTCCCGACCGCGGTGTTGGCCGCGGCGCGCGGGCTGCGGTCTCCCATGTTTTGGAACAGCGTCTCGAGGTAACGTCCGAGCGGAAACCAGACCCTGTTTGGCCGGTCCGTTTCCGAGGCGATCGTTAAGAGAACCGGCGGTTGAAGCGGCGAGAAAGCGCCGAAGCCGGCGGCGAGCTCGTTCAACGGAGCGTAAAGAGACGCCTCGAAGGCCGGGTTAATGAGGACGATCAGGTCGCCGTAGCCGCGGATCACACGGTCTCCGCCCGCCGAGACATTCCGGGCCTCGAGGACGCGAGCCTTCAGGATGTTGGCGAGCGACGCATAGACGATCGTGCCCCCGAAGCTGTGCCCGATGACGGCGAGCCGCACGCGCTCCGGGTCCGTCTGATTCGCCTGGCGGACGAACAGCTCGACTCTCGTCAGGAGCTCGATGAAGTCTCCTTCCGCGATCCGCCGAGCGACCTGCTTGCGCGCCCAAAAAGAGAGATCCTCCAGCGGCTGAATCTTCGCCGACCGTCCGCGCCAGCCGGTATAGATCGCGACGATGCGTTTGGGCCGCACACGACCCGCCGAAACGCGGGACGTGGCAACGGAATCCGAACGAACCTGCTTCAGGAAAGTGCGAAAGCAGGCCACGTTCTCGTCGCAGACGTCACAGCCGTGACGCCATCCGTGCGCGAAGACCACCACGGAAACGCCGGAGGAATCGGCCCTTTCGTTTTCCGTCCGCAGAGTCCTTTCGACCAGATCGATCTGATCGCGATTCCAGAACCGCCCCTGGTCGTCGAACTCCACGAAGGCGAGCGTGAAGTCAGGGTGGACATCGACAGAGTGGGAGCGGACCGTCACCTGCGCCCCTGGATCGGACAGCGCGGCGGCGCTCGTCTGGATGGCGGTTGCGCGGGGCGGCGTCGCGGAAAGGCGGACCGGCCGGTGAGGAATCGATAAGAACGCGCAGCCGCCGGCAAACAGAGAAGCGAGCAGCGGTCCGGCGAAACCTCTCGTGGCCTGAATGTCCCGGATTCTAGCCGGGAATCTCCAGGCTCCGTTCGGAGGGGAGACGGGCGCCCGAGCCTACAGGCCGAGCCGTCGGGAGAAAGAGCCGCGTTGTGGTGGGAAGAAAAAGGGGGCGCGGACGCGCCCCCGTCCGCGAAACGTTACATCTTGCCCTTGGCTGCTTCGGTCTTCACCCAGGAGGCCCACATCTTGCCGTCTTTCTCGGCGGCCTTGAACCAAACCGTCGCGCCTTCTTTCGGCGCCCCACCCTCGACCTTGGTGCTGTCGTTCCAGTAGATCGACCACTCTTTGCCCGACTTGTCCTTGACCATCATCATCTTCTGGGCGTCATCGACCTTGGTGATCGTTCCGCTCATCGGCTTGTCGCCCATCTTGGCGTCGCCGGCCAGGGCGATGGAAGACAGAGCCACACCGATCACAATCGCAATCGCGAGGAACCGTTTCATATATCTCCTCCGAAGGGTTTGGAGCCGCAGGATTGCGACGTCCGGTTTCGATACGAATCAGCCGATGGGTTGGATTGCCTGAATCCAGCCCCTTCGCCCCGTAGCTTATGCAATCACTACATGAACGAAAGGTGAATGAGGCCCGTCTCCGGCTGGACGGGCGCGGCCGTGCTGGCGCCGCATGCCATCGTCAAACTGTTCGAAAAAAGGCTATCGCGTCGGCCAGGCGGCCAGCCTGCCCAGAGGCGGCCGGTCTCGTGCGAAGGGGCGCGGGCGTTCTCCGGGATTGGGCTCCGCGGCCCGTCACGCTCTCGCGTCTTGCTTGCCGCAACGCTCCGGTCGGTAGATGCGAAGAGTCGAGGCGGGATTGCGCGCGAGCTGGCCGGGCGGCCGGATGGGCCGGTGGACCAGCTCGCCCGAGCAATTGGGGCAAAGCCCGCGGAGCGTTCGTGCGCAGTCCACGCAAAACGTGCACTCGAAGGAACAGATTCGCGCGTCGGGAGAGTCCGGCGGCAAATCCCGATCGCAGCACTCACAGCCGGGTCGGATCTCGAGCATCGTCGCCCTCCTTCCGCAAGAACGCGCTGGCTCATCGCCGCGAGCGGTCGCTTTCGCTCTTTGCGGAAACCTTCTCTTCCCTGGCGACTCTATTCCTTTCGGAGGATCTCCGCCCCGGCCGGTGGATCGCCGCGGGGCAAGAAGAAAGGGGTTTGCCGTGAATCGAGAGAGTCATCAGGCATTTCTGATCCTGCGGTTCGGCTTTACGGTGGCGCCGATCATCGCGGGCCTGGACAAGTTTCTCCAGCTCCTGACCCATTGGGACAAATACCTCGCTCCCGCCGTCAGTAACGGGCTCGGGATCGCGCCGCATACTTTCATGATGATCGTCGGTGCCGTGGAGGTCATCGCCGGGATCGCGGTCGCCGTGCGCCCGCGGTTTGGCGGTTATCTGGTGGCCGCCTGGCTCGTGGGGATCATCGTCAACCTCGTGCTCGTCGGCGGCTATCTCGACGTGGCCTTGCGCGATCTCGGACTCTGTCTGGGCGCGCTGTCCCTGGCTCGCCTGGCGGAAGCGGAGGAGCGCGTCGGCGTTCCGGCGCGGGCCTAACATCTCCAACGATGGAGGCCATCGCCGTCTTGGCTCGGGCGCTTTGGGGGGATCGGCCCCATCGACGGACGAAGTCCTCGCGGGGGATGACGTGACGACGCGGGAACGAGCGGCCTCCGGGCTGTCGGACGAGGACGTCGTGGATCGCGTGCTCGCGGGCGAGGCCGGCCTCTTCGAAATCTTGATGCGGCGCCACAACCAGCGGGTCTACCGGGTGGCCCGCTCCGTGCTGGCCGACGACGCCCGCGCCGAGGATCTTGCGCAGGAAGCCTGGGTCCGGGTTTTCGAGCACCTCGCGCAGTTCAAGGGAGAGGCTCGGTTTTCCACCTGGGTGACACGGATCGTCCTGCACGAGGCGTGGGCGCGAGCGCGGAAGGCGGCGCGTTTCCAGCCGATCACCGACGAGATGACAAAGACAGGGGAGGATTTCATGAGCTCTTCGCCCGATCCGGAACAACGGACCTTGAGCGCGGAAGTGCGGGGCTATCTCGAATCGGCGGTGGACGCCCTCCCGGAACCGTACCGGGTCGTGCTCGTGCTGCGCGATGTCGAAGAGCTTTCCACGGCGGAGACGGCCGAGTCCCTCGGCGTCACGGAGAACGCGGTCAAGGTTCGCCTGCATCGGGCGCGGGCGATGCTCCGCCGGGACCTGACGGCGCGGGTCGGCCCGGGAATTCGCGAAGCGTTCGCTTTCCTGGGCGAGCGCTGCGACCGGATGGTGACCTCGGTCCTGGGGCGGCTCACGCAACGCCTGCCGATCTAGCGTTCGGGTTCAACCGGCCCAACGGAGAGCGGCCTTCTCCCCGGTCACACTTTTGGCTTCTCGCGCCTATCTCTGGTGCCAAGGGCGGCGATCTTCGCCGGCCGCGGAACACGGAGGATCAGTCAATGCGTAAATGGCTTCTCGCGTTGTTAGCGGTAACGGCTATCTCAGTCGGCGTCGCCTGGGGGGAGGGCAAGAACGATAAAACGCACAAGGCCTGCGCAGACGAGACGTCCTGCTGTTGCTGCGCCAAGTCCTGTCCGAAGTAGCGTTTCCGGCCCGCGAGTGGCCTCGGGCGAGCGCGGCGCGCTTCAGGAAGAGCTGACCGCGCTCGCGCGGGGCGACCGCGCTGCGTTCGACCCGGTCTTCCGGCGTCTCTGGCCGCTCCTGCGCGGCTTTGCGGGCCGCTTTCTGCCGCTGGAGGAAGCCGACGACGTCGCGCAGGAGGCGCTCCTGCGCGTGTTCGCCCGATCGAGCGAGTTCGACGTCCGGCGCGACGCGCTCTCCTGGGTGCTGAGCATCGCTGCCTGGCAGATCCGCACCCACCGCGCGCGCATCCGGCGGCGGCGCGAGGACTCGAGCGACGCCGCCGCCGAGCGGCCGGACGGCGGGCCGTCGCCCGAGGCGACCGTCCTGGCGCGGAGTTTGAACGCCGCTCTCGACCGCGCGCTGGCGCAGCTGCCGGCGGCGGACGCGGCGACCTTGATCGCGTATGCGCGCGGAGAGCGTCCCGATTTACCCGGACCGACCTTCCGCAAGCGCGTCGAGCGAGCGCTCGCGCGCCTGCGGGCGCGCTGGAGGATAGACCATGGCAGTCTCTGAGCCGATCCAAACGGGCTTGAAGCTCGCCGCGAGGCGCGCCTATGAGCGCGGCCGCTTCCAAGGCGCGCTCTGGCGAGGCGCGGCCGCCGCGATTCTCGCGATACCGGGCTTTGCTGTCTGCAACCAGACTCCGTGGGCGGGAGTCTGTCTGGCCGGATTCGCGATCGTCGTCGCCGCCGGCCGGCTCCGCGGATTGGGCTACGAAGAGGGAACACGCGCCGGCGCGCTCGCCGGCATTCTGCCCTCTCTTCTTCCCGCCGCGGTGCGCGCCTTCGATCCGGATCTCTGCGTTCTGCTCTCCTCTCGCGGCCCCTGGCTCTGCGCGGCGGGGGGCGTGGCTGCGGGCGTGATCCTCGCTCGACGCGGGCGCGCGGCTCACGGCCTGCCCTTCTGGTCGGGCGCGCTCGCGGCGCTCGGATTTGCCGCCGCGCTCGGCTGCATCCCGGCCGGAGCGCTCGGATTCGCCGGCCTCGCGGCGGGGGTCCTCGTCGGCGGCGCGCCGGTGCTCGTGTCGCAGAGGGCCGCGACCTGATCCGCTGAGGCTTCGCTTCGCGGCGAAACTCCCGGACGAAGCGGCGGTAAGCTCGCGGCAAACGCCGTCCCGGGCGACAGCGTGGAGGGATTGCCGTGAAGAAGATCGCTGCTCTCCTGCTCGCGGTCTGGGTGCTGCCGAGAGCTGCGGCGGCACCGCGGCCGAACGAGCCGCTCAAAACCGTACTGGTCAAGGCCGCCCGCTTTCTCGACGTCCGAGCGGGCGCCTACCGCGAGAGCCAGGGAATTCTGATCGACGCAGGCAAGATCAAGCAGGTCGGGCCATACGAGACGGTTCGCGCGGTCGCGCCGCGCGAGGCGACCGTGCTCGACCTCGGAACGGCAACCGTGCTGCCGGGGTTGATCGATTGTCATGCCCACCTGCTCGCCTCGATGACGGGAGTTCTGCCGAGCGATTCCCTGACGATGGCGGTCACGACGATGAGCCTCGCGCAGCGGGCCTTGCTGGGAGCAAGGAACGCGCGCGAGGACCTCGAGGCCGGCGTGACGACCGTGCGCAACGTCGGCCACAGCGGGATCAACGGCGATTCCGCTCTGCGCGACGCGGTCGAAGCGGGCTGGATCCCCGGCCCGCGGATTCAGGCGGCGACGAGGAAGCTCGCGCCTCCGGGAGGCCAGGCGCTGCCGCTGCATTCCGTGGTCGCGAGCGCGATCACCGATCAGGAGTTTCGCGTCGTGGCAGGCGCCGACGACGCGCGGAAAGCCGTGCGCGAGGCTCTCCACGAGGGTGCCGACCTCATCAAGCTCGTGATCGGCGATCTGCCGCCCCGCCTCGGTCCCGACGAGATCAAGGCCATCGTGGACGAAGCGCATCGGTCGAAGGTCAAGGTCGCGGTCCACGCCGTCACCGCGGAAGCCATCGCTCTGGCGATCGAAGGGGGAGTCGATTCGATCGAGCACGCCGACGAAGCGACCGACGAGCAGTTGAAGGCGATGCGCGCCAGGGGCATCTTCTTGGGCGCCACGGAGTGGACGCGGCAGGCCCTGTTCACTCCGTTCGAAGGACGGCTCACACCCGCCCAGCAGGCGGGCTTCGACGCGTACTTCAAGAGTTTCTCGGAAAAATCGGCCCGGAGGTTGCGCCGCGCCATGGAGCTCGGCGTGAAAATCGCCGCGGGCTCCGACATGTGGTTCCTCTATCCCGGCAAGACGAGAGGCGAAGCCACCGTCCTGGTCTTGACGAGCGGCCTGCGAGCCGAGGGAATGCCCGCGCCAGACGTCATCCGTTCGATGACTGTCCATGCGGCGGAGCTCTTGGGCTGGCAGGACCGGGTGGGGACGCTCGAGCCCGGGAAGTACGCGGACTTGATCGCGGTGTCCGGCGACCCTCTGCAGGACATCGCCGAGCTCGAGCACGTGAAGTTCGTCATGAAGGAGGGCCGGGTCGTCAGGAACGAACTGCTTGCCCGGATAGACCCGTCCGAGGTGGCGAAATGAGGCCGCAAACCGGGGCGCGGTGCGGCGTCTGGTCTCTTTGACCTGCCGCGTATTCTGGCGCTTCGGCGGAGTCTCGACAGTTGAGGACGCGACCGGAAGCGACTCTCGAGGCGGAAACCGAGGCTTTGGAATGAGCCTGGCCGGGAGGCGGCTCACACCGGGAGCCAACTCGAACGACTGATTCCCGGAGACTTCGGAGCAACGCTCACAACCGGTTCCGGAGTTGGTATTCGCGGGCCGAGCTCGCGGAGCGCGACGGTGCCTCCATTTGCCGGCTCTCCCGCGCCCGAAAAAGAGCGACAATTAGGGAAAAACAGTCATGATGCGAAGAATCCGACGACCCCGTTGCCCACGATCGCCGCACGAGACGGCTGCGGAGACTGCTTGAGCGCCGAAGGAGAGGAGAGCGGCTCCGTCACTTCCATTTCGGGCACGCTCGCCGGAACGCCGCTCGTCGTGGTCCTGCGGCGCCTCCAACGCGACAGGCTTTCCGGCGCGCTCTCGATCATCCACGGCGATCAGGTGCGGCAGTTCTTCTTCGATAAGGGGGAGCTTCAGGCCGCGCGTTCGTCCCGGGAGGACCACCGGATCGGCGCGACGCTCGTGCGCTGGGGTTACATCTCGGAGGAGGAGCTCGAGCAGGCCCTCGAGGAGCAGCGTCGGAGCCACGAACGCATCGACCGCATCTTGATCGAGCGCGGGCTCGTCACGAGAGCGATCGTGGACAGCGAAGCGCGCCGGCAGATGGAGCAGATCGTCTTTTCGACGCTGGCCTGGCGAGAGGGCGCCTTCCATTTCGAGGCGAATACGGGAGAGATGGATCTGGACGTGAACGTCTCGCTGTCGGAGGAGATGATCATTGAGGGAATCCGGCGGATCCCCGAGAGCGAGCAGTTTCTCGAGCTGCTCGGCGATCTCTCCGCGATTCCGGTCTTGAAGCCCGCGGTCGAGAGGTCGGGCACCTTTCGTCTCCTCCAAGACGCGATGAGCATGCTCTCGCGGATCGACGGCAAGACGGACTTGAGATCCATGCTCGGGACGGAAGCCTCGACGACGGCGAGCGCGAAGATTCTCTACGCTCTGCTCTTCGCGGGCATGATGGACATCCGCCCGCCGGGGGAGACGGCTCCGCGGCCGACGGCGCCGACGACGCCCGTCCCGAAGGAAGGCCGTCCGACCGGACCGCCCGGGGCCACGACCGAGGGCATCCAGAAGCCATTCCTCTTCGATCTGCGTAAGGCGGAGGATCTGGTGCGGGTGGTCGAAACGGGCAAGATCGCGGCGCGTCTGGTCAACGCTCCGATCCCGGGCTCGCGAGTCGAGCCGGCCGCTCCGCAGCGCCCCTCCCCGGCGCCGGCCACCTACAGGACGGATCGCGAGATCGTGTTGGAGACCTACCGCCAGCTCGACTGGCTGTCGCATTACGACCTGCTCGGCGTGTCGCAGACCGCCACCGGCGCCCAGATTGCGGAGGCGTTTCGCTCCCGAGCCCGTCTTTTCGATCCCACTCTGAAGGCGCACCCGGAGTTCGTGGACCTCTGGAGGCAACTGACTGTCGTCTCGAAATGGCTCCGCGTTGCCTACGACATTCTTTCCAATCCCACGGCGCGCGCCGCCTACGATCAAAAAATCGCCCAGGCGACGCCGGAAGGTCCGTCGAAGACCTAAGCGCTCAGGAGCTCCGCCGACGCGCGGAGACGCGGGGCCGGCGGGCGTCGCGCAGGCGGTGGCTGGCTGTCGAGTCGAGGTCGAGCCCGTAGATTTTTTTCAGCTCCGCGATGCACTCACGGCTCTCGGGCCCGAATGGGGCCTTGCCGTCAAACGCGTGCAGAACGATGCCTTCCAGCAGATCGCCCAACGACAGGTCGTGGTATTCCGCCAAACCCTTCAGGACTTTGAGGATCCGTTTCTCGATCCGCACGCCTGTCTGGACTCGTTCGACTTCGATCGGCTGCGCCATGGCGCGAGTGTACTTCGGGATCGCCGAGTTCACTTGGGCGCGGGCGTCTGTTCCCGTTCGAGCACCGCGTTCATCGCGCGCTCCCAGCCCGCGAGCATCGGCGTGAAATGGAGATCATGCGATTTCGCCATCTCATTTCCAGCCGGGGTCCGGGAGATCCACCGGTAAGTCACCGTCGCCAGCGCCTCCTTCTGCCCGCCGTCGGCAACGTCGCAGCGGAGAATCGCATAGACGTCATCCCGGACGATGACGTACTCGATGACGCGGGCGGCGGGATCGAGGCGACTCACGATCCACAGTGCCTTGTCCTGGCCGTTCCGGAAGACCATCCCTTCCTCCTCCTGGCCGTTCTTCGAACAGACGATTTGGGGATTCCAGGCCGGGCCCGCCCAGGCCCTTTCGCCGTCGGGAGTGAAAAGGAGGAAGGCGCGAGCAGCCGGCGCACGCAACCGGAGGTTTCCCGTTCGCTCGACGCGCGTCGAGACCTCTGCGCCGAGCCCGATCGCCGCTCGAAGCGTGGAGAAGCCGAACAGGAAGAGAAAGATCGCCCGAGGTCCGGCGGAGCGCATGGTGCCTCCTTGTACCAATGTACTATAATACCAAGACCGGATGCCGTCGCGCCCGCCCGTACCCGCCGGAATGGAGATTTCGATCCGCTCTGGAGAATGGGAATCGGCGGGACGCCCCGCGGCGGGCGAGGCCGAGCGCCTAACGGCGCCGGCGCTGGTCCGCTTTTCTCGCTGCTTTCGGATTCCGTGCGGTCTCTCCGCTCTTTTTCTTTTCTTTCGCAGCCTTGAGGGGCAGCCCCCGGCCATAGGCGAGCGCTTTCGCTACCCAGCTGGACAGGCCTTCCGAGTCTCCGAGGATCTCAGGTGGCACGACGACGTACTCGCGCATCGGCCGGCCCGGCATCGGTTCGAACAGAGCTCCTCCCTCGCGGATCAGATGCTCCCGAGCCTGTTCCGGCAGCCGGAGCATCAGCTGGTCTTGAAAGAGTCCCAGGAACATGTTGCCGTTGACGAAAGCGGCGGGGTAACCGAACATCTTTTTTCGAACGACCGGCGGAGGCGGAACCACCTCGTCGAAGGTCTTCAGCAGGTCTGGCGGGGACGGGCTCCACTTCATCTCGGGTCGCGTTGGCGGCGCGCGGCGACCGCTACTTCACCGGCCCCTGGAAGCACCATTTCGCGTCCGTCTTGTGGCAGACGCGATCCGTCTTCTTCATCTCGTTTCTCCGGTGAGGCGTTCGGCGTCAGGCGACCCGCCTCTCCTGGTCCTCTTTTCGGAATCCTTGCCGGACGAAGATCGCCGCCGGAAGGGTCGTGAGCGCGCCGAGCGCGATGAGGGTCAGGCCGACCTTACGGCGCTTGCCGCGGCGAAGTCTGTCGGACAGAAGCAGCCCGACACCGGCGGCGAGCGCGGCGCGAGTCGCAATCACGAACAGGAGCTCAGGCAGCGAAAGATCCACTCTTTTCATTTTGCCCTCCGCGACTCTCTCCTGCAATCTGGCCGCCAGTCCCGCGCAGGAGATTCTAGGTTGACCCGATCCCCGGGAAGGCGTAATTTCAGATTCCCGCGTGAGGCGTGTCGCCCACGCGTTCTGTTCCCGCCGGGTGCGATTGCCCCGGCGAAAGGAGGTCCTCATGTATCCGGGATTCATTCCCTATTGGATGCGGCACCGCCGGGGCGAGCACCGTGCCGCCATGGGTTGCGGCTCGGGAGGCCGTGCCGGATGGTCTTACAGCACGGCTGGAGAGGCGGCGCCGGGAGCCTTTGATTTCGGAGGCGGCGCGTTCGGCGTCCGACGTCCGCTGCGATTCTTGGCCTATAAGCTCCAGCTCGAGGAGGCGCAGATCGCCGAACTCGCGCGAATCTTGGACGAGCTCAAAACGGAGCGCGCCCAGGCCGCGGTCGATCACCGTCGAGCCATCTCGGCCTTTGCCGATGCGATCGAGGGAGACAGCTTCAACCAGGAGAAGGCCAAATCAGGAGCCGCGACGCGTCTGGCGAGCGCCGAACGTCTCCGCGGAGCTGTCATCGACGCCCTCGAGCGTCTCCACAAGCTTCTCAATGCGGAGCAGCGGTCTCACCTGGCGTACCTGATCCGAACCGGAACGCTTTCGATCTGATATTCGTGCGGCGCCGGGTCGCGGGTGGGCCCGGCGCCCTGCTTCTTTTTCGAGCCAGCGAAATCTCGCGTTTTCGCCCTGCGGTCTCGGTTCGCGAGTCGATTCCTCAGCGAAACCGGCGGCCGTGAAAGTGGCGATGCCCGAAGCCTCCCCGAATGACGAACCCGGGATAGAAGAAGGGGCTGTAGAACCCTCCGACGTAGAGGTAAGGGTAATAGGGACGGCCGTAATAACCGCCGGGCGAGTCGTACGCCACGACGTCCGAACCATCGTCGGAAGCGTCGTCGTTGCGGACCGCTCGTCTCCGTTCGCGACCCCGGTCCGGCGCAGACGAGATTCCCGCCAGATACTCGATGACCTTCTCCGAGACGCCAATCTGCTTCAAACGGATCAGATCGTCGGCGCTGGGCGCCGACTCGAGGCGGGCCCGCCGAGCGTGGAGGAATGCGAGGATCGTCGCGTCGGAGGCTCCACCGGCCGAGAGCCGGGCGACCTCGTCGAGAACCGGACTGGAGAATTGCGTTGGGGCGCTTCGCGCTTGAGCGGTCAGAAGGGATGCGGTGAGAGATCCGAACAGAACCAGAGTCAGAATTCGTTTCATGACGACCTCCGATGCGGCGTCGAAGAATTCCGTGCCGGCTTTATTCTCGATCCTCTCAGGAGTCGAAGCAAACCGTTTCATGGATCTCTCATGGCCGTCACCGGATGTCCTCGGACGCAGACAGACCTCGACGCCCGACAACCGTTAGACTGAGATCATGATGCGCTGCATCGGCCGCGCGATCCTGCCCGCGGCGCTGGCGTTCGTGTTGGGGGCCCACGTTCCGGCCGGTCAAGACCTTCGGCAAACTCGCTCGGGAGGATCCGAAACCGAGGCGGTGGACCCGGAGCGCACGATCACGGTGGACGGGCGGCAACGGTCGTACTTGCTCCACCGGCCGGCCGGCGGCCCGGGAAAGCCGATGGGCCTCGTTCTCGTCTTTCATGGCGGCACCGAGACCGGAGCCGACGCGGCGCGGATCAGCGGATTCGACCGGGAGGCCGATCGGGCCGGTTTCGTCGTGGCCTACCCCAACGGAGTGGACAAACATTGGAGCGATGGCCGAGGGACGACCGCTCCGGACAAGCAAGGGGTCGACGACGTTGCGTTCGTACGGGCTCTCGTGCGAGACATCGAGAAGTCGGTTTCGATCGATCCCGGCCGCGTCTTTGCGGCCGGCATGTCCAACGGCGCCTTTCTCGCGCACCGGCTGGGGTGCGAGATGTCGGACGTCTTTGACGCGATCGCTCCGGTGATCGGATCGATGCCGTCGAGTCTCGCGGGCCGCTGTCATCCCCGGCGGCCGATCGCCGTGCTCGCGATTCAAGGCGCCGCGGATCCGCTCGTGCCGATTGCGGGCGGCGAGGAGGGCGGTCCGAGGCATCTCGGAGAGGGAGGCCAGCTCGAGCCGGCCGAGGCGACCTACCGCGCGTGGGCTGAGAGGAACGGCTGCTCGAAGGAACCGAAGGTCGAGACGTTACCCGATCGAGCCTCAGACGGGACGTCCGTGGAGCGGATCTCCTACGGCGGCTGCCGCGAGCGTGCGGACGTCGTGTTCTACCGGGTCGCGGGAATGGGACACCGCTGGCCGTCTCCGGAGTCCGCCGCCCGGCGCAAGCCGCTGATCGACCGCCTGCTGGGACCCTCTTCCGGAAACATCGACGCCACGGCCACCATCGCGCGTTTCTTCGAAGAGCACGGCAGGCCTTCCCCGACGCGCACGCCGTGAGCTCTGGAGATCCCACTCCGATGGCCGCGCACTCCTTGTCATCCTGAGCGGAGCGAAGGATCTGCTTCGTCTATCACCCTCGGCAGCAGATCCTTCGTCGCTGCGCTCCTCAGGATGACTGACGGTTGGCGCTTCCCCGACTTTCACCTTCCGACTCTGACCGAGCGCCGAACGTCTGACCCGGCCGTCGGTCGATGAGCTAGCGGGGGGCGCCGAGAAACTCGAGCACGGCGGTTCGGAATCGATCCGGGGCCTCGAGTTGCGGCAAGTGGCCGACATTGGGCAGCTCCACGAGCCGAGAGCCGGGAATGTCCGCGGCAGCGGCCTTTCCGAGCGCCGGATAGTTGCCCAGTCCCTGGAGCGCTTCCTCCGGCACGAGGCCGCGGCCGATCGTCGTCCGATCCGCCTGCCCGATGACGAGCAGCGTCGGCGTCTGGATCAGAGAGAACTCGTGCCGCACGGGCTGCTCGTACACCATCTCGTACGTGAGCGCGGAGACCATGGCATAGCGAGGGAAGTCTCCGCTGCCGGCGATCCGTGCGCGCGTCTGCGGAAACCGCTCGTAGTCGCTCTTCCACTCCGCGAAGTAGCGGCGGTAGAAGGCTCGAATCTTCTCCGGATCGGTATTGGCGAGCTCCTTGGCGTAGACGGACTCGAGCGAAACGGCCGGGAGCTTTGCCCGATAGTCCTCGAGGCCGATCGGGTTGGCGAGCATGAGGGCCTCGGATCGGGTGGGAAAGTTGCGCACGAATCGCACCGCCAGCATGCCTCCCATCGAGTGTCCGATCAGAGAGACCCGCTGGACTTCCAGGGAGTCGAGCAGTTTGGCTGTGTTCGCGGCCAGGCGATCGAAGGAATAGCGGATCTCGGCGATCGAGGACTTCCCGAAGCCGATCTGGTCCGGCACGACGACGCGAAAGCCCGCGGCCGCGAGAAACCGGGCGGTGCTCTCCCAGTATTCGCCGGAAAAGTTCTTTCCGTGGAGCAGAAGTACGGTCCGGGCGTTGGCGGCGCCCGTCGGAGCGACGTCCATGTAAGCCATCCGCAGGTCCTGCCCATCCAGCGTGAGCGGCAGGAAGTGAACGGGCCACGGGTAGTCGAGCTCCTCGAGCGCGATGCCGATCGCCCGACCAGTTGAATGAGGGACCGGCGTTCGCGACGGACCCGGACTCGCCGCCCGCGCCGAGTCTAGAAAAAGGAAAAGGGACAGAGCGATAGGACCCGCTTTCCATAGTTGGGTTGCCAGGCTGCTGCGCATAGCCGGCATCCGTCGCAAGTCTCACGCCATCTAGGAGGTCGGATACCCGGTGCGCCGAAGGCGCAGGTCCGGAGTAAGCGGTAGCGACGGTCAGCGACGGTTACGACCCGATCCCCTCGCGGCCGGCGGGCCGCTTCGGCGCCGCGGGCAGATTGAACGGGACCTCGAGCTCCGACCATTTCTCGACGGTGTCGAAGCGCACGCTCGCGACCGGGCCCCAGAACGCGATCGTCTTGCACGAGACGCCGTCCGCCGATTCCCACTTCGAGACGCCGTCGTAGCGCTCGAGTCTCTTGCCGGCTGCGTCGTAGGCACGAATCGGCTCCGCGCCCGAAATCGTGGATACCTCGGGAAGGCCGAGGGACTTCTCCGGATACTTCACGTAAGGCCCGTCGATTGAGATTCCGAGCCGCTGCGCGTCGGGAGACCCGGCCCGGACTCCCATCGTGCGGACCTCAATCGGATATCGGATCGCGATCCGCCCGACCGCTCGCGCGAGAGGAATGACCGACTTCCGGTCGGCCGCGACGAAACGGACCTCGGTCGAATGAGCCTCTGGGTCGTAGATGCCCTGCTCGAGCTCGTGCGGGAGCGCCTTTCCGTCGGCTGAGACCGGCTTTGCGTCGACGAAGCGCACGACGGCATACGCGCTGTTGTCCAGAGCGGGCAGCCGCACGCGGACCGCTGGCGTGTTGTAGCCGAACACCGCATAACTGCGGGCCGCTTCGACACGGACCGACCTTTGAAGCGACGCCGGAGGGAGGGCGGAAAAGACCGGGTCCGCGCGCTTCTCGTAGCGCCGAGCGTTCTCGATCTCCTGGCGCGACAGCGGCTGCGCGGAGGCAAGCCAGGGAACCGAGGCGATCACAGCGGCCGCGGCCCAGCGTGCGAGCGTGGCCTTCACTTGCCCGTCTTGTCGACCGGAGCGCGAAACGCGGCCGCGTAATAGATCTTCTCTCCCAAAGCGTCCTCCGGTCCTTCGAGGTAGGCGCGCCCCGCGACGAAGTCCGGCCCGATCTTCTCCGCGTCGAATTTGTGCTGCCCTCCGGCGCTGCTCATCATCCCCTGCTTGAGCGCCCGGTGGTACATCATCGTTCCGTCGATTCGTTTGTCGGATCCGATCGATAACTCGATGTAATGGAGCGTTCCCGCCTTGACGCGGTCATTCTGGTTGTAGTCCTTCGGGTTCCAGGCGACGTCGCTCAAGATCACGTGGTAGGCGGTCTTTGTCTTGTCGAAGCTGTCCGGCGTGGCATACGCGTAGGCGTACAACAGCTTCGCCGTCTGGCCGTTGACCGTCAGCTCACCGCTGGCCTTGCCGGATTCCGTCACGCTCGCGGGGATCTTCGGAGGAGCAGGAGGCGGGTTGCCGGACCAATCGTCCTTGGCGAGCTTGAAAGCTCCCTCTTCGCGAATGATCCGCGCCCACCCCCTGACCTTCTGCTTGTTCTCCTTGCGCGTCCCTTCGACCTCGAGCAGGTACCCGTCCTTGTCGGGCGTCTCCTTGAGGACCTTCGCCCCGGTGATCGTTTCCTTGCGCGCCTGCTCGAGGAAGTCCTTCTCGAGCTCCTTGGGAATCTTTGCGAACATGGCCGCCTGGTCCTTGGGCATGAACGGCACGAGCTCCTTCAGGCTCTTCATCTTTTCGACGGCGGCGAGGTAGGAGAGATAGAACTCGCTGGCGCTCTGCCCCGACTTCTGCGCCGGAAGGGGAAGGGCCTGACCGATTGCGACGAGGACGACCGCGATACGAGTGGCGAGCCGAAGGATGGAGACGCTCATCATCTTCTCCTCTTCTTTTGGATCGGCCGCGGAGAGATTTCCGCACCCGAGCCTTCGAGCGCCGCGCTGAGTTTCTTTGGGGCAATCTGGCCTGCGCCGCGGCGTTCGCTGCGCGAACGGCGGCTGAGAGAGTTCAACACGGGAGCCTCCAGCCGGGCGAGCAGGTTTTTCGGGGCTATCGCGCGATAGCTCTCTACGATCCAGGCCTTCAGGATCTCGACGGGAAGGGCGTCGCCCGGCTCGAAGGTCGAAGTGACCCAGCCGCTCTTTCCCAGGCCATAACCCGTCGGCTTGGTAAAGGGCAGGTCGAGCGCTTCCTGACCCGAGGCGGGCAGCTTCAAGGAGAGTCCGATCGGACCGCCGGGAACCGGGTCGAGCCCCAGGAATACGAAGACCTTGCCGTTGACCTTCGCCACGCGATCTCCCCACGGAAAATCCTCCGTGGCCTCCGGAAGGCCCATCGCAAACGCACGCAGCTCGCGCGACACGGAGCGGAAGTCTTCGGCCGGACGAGACGCGTTTGTCTTCTCCGCTCGCCTCCCGGCGGCGCTGCGGGTCTCGCCGGCCGCAGGGCCGGCGTCGCGATCTGACTTTTTCTTGGGCATGGAATCTCGAGGGGGAAAGTATAGGGGAGGCGACACGTCGCTTCCGCTTCCTCGGGACCTGCGCCTTTCGGCGCACCGGCTCGCGGCTCGCCCAAAGGGGCTCGACCGCGAGCCTGGTCCCTCGCGCGCTCACGCTCCCGCGGCGCGCGCCTCCTCCCCTCTGGGAGACTTCGCGCGCCGCGACCCGGACAGTTAACTGGTCGGCGAAGCGAGGACCTTCGTCCTTGGGCGCGCTGCCTGTTCGCTCCCCCTCTCCCTCCGGGAGAGGGTCGGGGTGAGGGGAATCCTTATGGCCAATCCCAATGCCTTACGGCCTGCAGCCGTAACCTTTCGGTCGCTCGCCGGTTGTAGTCATAGAGTGACTCCCCAGAGATCGAGCTTGACGGGTCGCGAAGCGCCGCCGGCCTCCGAAGAACGCCTCGCGGTCGAGGCGGCTCAGAGGGATCCGAGCCGGTTCGCCGACCTCTACGAGAACCACTTCGATCGGGTCTATGCCTTCGTCCTGCGGCGCGTGTCCGATCGGGCCGAGGCGGAGGATCTGACCTCTGACGTCTTTCACCGGGCGCTCGCCAACATCGGACGCTTCGAATGGCGGGGAGTTCCGTTTGCGGCTTGGCTCTTCCGTATCGCTTCCAACGCGATCGCGAGTCATTTCGAAAAGAAGGGGAGGGCCGCGTCGTCGGCGTCGGAGGACGTTCCGGAGCCCGTCGTGATGCGGGAAGTCGAGTATCGGACGAGTCTGTACCGCATGGTGGGAGAGCTGCCTCTGCTCCAGCAACGGGTCATTCGAATGCGCTTTGGAGAAGAGAAGAGCATCGGAGAAATCGCGCGCGCTCTGAAAAAGACCGAGGGCGCCGTCAAGCAACTTCAGCTTCGGGCGCTGCGTCGTCTGAGGTCGCGCATGGATGAAAAACATGGTTAGAGAATCCGTTTCGCGGCGTCTGAACTCTGTGGTCGAGGCGATCGTGTCCGGCCGCAGTCCGGAGCTCGAGCCCACGGACGCCGAGCTCACCGGGCTCGCGCGCGCCGCCTCCGGGTTGCGCGGCCTGCCGGCGCAGGGATTCCGTCAGATGCTGAGGAATCGTCTCATCGCTTCGGCGGGCGAAAGCGCGAAGAAGCCGAAGGCCGTGCGGGAGGGATACCACACCGCGACCCTCTATCTGGCGGTCGCGGGCGCCGAGCGACTGGTGGATTTCGTGAAGGAGGCGTTCGGCGCGACGGAGACCCTTCGGACGAAAGGGTCTGCCGGCGGCCTGCATGCGGAAGTCCGCATCGGCGACTCCGCGGTCATGATCGGCGGCTACGAAGGGATGACCGGAGAGACGACGAGCGCGATTCATCTCTATGTCGAGGACGTGGACGCGGTCTATCAGCGCGCGCTCGAGGCCGGAGCCGCATCCACCCAGGCTCCTGTCGAGCAGCCCTACGGAGACCGGGAAGGGGGCGTGCGGGACTCCTTCGGCAACTTCTGGTACATCGCGACGCATCGGGGGCCCCGATACGTGCCCGAGGGTCTTGCGACCGTGAATCCCTACCTGCACCCGCGCGGGGCGGCCGCCTTGATCGACTTCCTGAAGGCCGGACTCGGAGGCGAAGAGGTCGAGCGGGCCCAGTCGCCGGAGGGAGTCGTCGTGCACGCGAAAGTGCGGATCGGCGATTCGGTCATCGAGCTCTCCGAAGCGCACGGCCCTTACCAGACGATGCCGACCGCGATCTTCCTCTACGTCGAGAACGTGGATACGCTCTACGAGCGGGCGCTGCGGGCGGGCGCTGTTTCCACGCAGGCGCCGTCGGATCAGCCCTACGGACGGGCCGGGTCCGTGAAGGATCCCTTCGGCACGACCTGGCACCTCGCCACTCCCCACAAGAGCGCGATCTAGAAGACCGGCCGAAACGGAGGAAAACATTGGAACCGAGAGAGCCCCTGATTCGTAACATCTCCGACACGGCGCGCTGGGCGGCGGTGTACCGGGCGCGGGAGAGCGAACGCAAGGACGCACTCTTTCGGGACCCGTTCGCGCGGCGGCTCGCGGGCGAGCGAGGCGAGCAGATCGCCGACACGTTGCCGAAGGGGAATCGCAACACGTGGTCCTGGGTCATGCGCACCTGGCTCTTCGATCGGTTGATCGCCGAACAGATTTCGCAGGGAGTGGATCTGGTCGTCAACCTGGCCGCGGGGCTCGACGCGAGACCTTACCGTCTGGCGCTTCCTCCGTCTCTGACCTGGATCGAGGTGGATTTGCCGGGGCTGCTCGACTTCAAGGAGGCCGCGCTCGAAGGCGAGAAATCCTCCTGCGCGCTCGAGCGCATCCGACTCGACCTGTCCGATCGCGACGCCCGTCGCGAATTGTTCGAGAAGCTGGGCCGGCGCGGGCGGAAGGCGCTCATCCTGACCGAGGGGCTTCTCACCTATCTGACGTCGCGGGAAGTCGGTTCACTGGCGGAGGACTTGGCGCGGCCTCCCTCGTTCCAGCGTTGGATCCTCGACGTCGTCTCGCCCGGCCTCTTGCGCATGCTTCAGCGAAACTGGGGGAAGAACCTGGGCGACGCGGGCGCGCCGCTCCAATTCGCTCCGCTGGAAGGGCCCCCGTTCTTCTCTCGCTACGGCTGGGATCCGACGCAGGTGCGCTCGGTGTTTCAAGCGGCGGCGCGCGCAAAAAGGCTCCCCTTTCTGCTCCAGCTGATGGCCCGCCTTCCGGAATCCCCCGGCCCGCAAGGATCTCGCCCCTGGTCCGGTATTTGCCTGCTCGCCAGGCGCTGACGGTCCGTCCTCGCAGCTCACCCGTGATCGGGGCACGGCGGTGCAACTGCCTCTATACTTGTGCGGACAAAGTTTCGGTTGAAGGCGACCGCCGGACAGACCGGAGAGACGAGAAGGACGCCGCGGGTCGGTGGACCGGCGACTTCGTTCCGTCCGCTTCGGCCGCTCCGGCGCGTTTCTGGGGAGGCAGGAATGAAGAACGGTCCGCGCTGGACGCAGGTCGACTCCGCGGTCTTCGATGGGGAAGGGAATCTGGTGGCGCGGGTGCGTTCGCGTGAGGATGCCCGGCGGGTCGTTGCCGCAATGAACTTCGTGGAGTGCGTGGCGACGGAAGCGCTCGAAGGTTGGACAGTCGGCGTGATCTCGGACCCCATCAACGACCTCGCCGCCGAGATCGAGTCCGTGCTCCTCGCGCCGGATGCCTCCGAGCGCCGGCAGGGGGAACGCCGCCGAACCGATCGCCGGCGCCCGGCGACGCAGGTGCGGATCGCCGGTGACTGAGCGTTCGGCCGAATCCCCAAAGTCTCCTGTACCCGAGGTCAACGGCTTCTCCGGTCAGCTTTCGCAGACCCCTCTCTTCGTCGCGCTGAGCCGCGTCCAGCGCGATCACCTTTCGGGCACCCTCTCGGTCTTTCGGGAGGATCAAGTGCGGCAGCTTTTCTTCGAACGGGGAGAGCTCAAGGCGGCCCGCTCCTCACGAGAAGACCACCGGATCGGGGCGACGCTCGTTCGGTGGGGCTACATCTCGCAAAAAGGCCTGGCTGAGGCGCTCGAGATCCAGCAGGAGACCCGCCAGCGCATCGATCAGATTCTGGTCGAGCAGGGGCTCGTCACGCGAGCGGTCATCGACAGCGAAGCCCGGCGTCAGATGGAGCAGATCATCTTCTCCACTCTGGCCTGGCCGGACGGTTCCTTCCACTTCGAGCCGAACACGGGCGCCGGCGAGCTGGACGTGGAAATCGCGTTTTCCGCGGACGTGCTCATCGAAAGCATCCGCCGTATCCCGGAGAGCGAGCAATTCGTCCAGCTGCTGGGCGACTTGAGGTCCATGCCGCGCGTGACCCGGGACCCCATGAACACGGGCGCCTTCCGCCTGTTGAAGGATGCGGTCGATGTGCTCGAGCACATCGATGGCAAGACCTCCTTCGACCAGCTTCTCTACTCCGTTCCGGGCACGAGCATCGCGGCCGCCAAGATCCTTTACTCGATGATGTTTGCGGGCCTGATCGAGGCGGACCCGCCGGACCAAACGGCGGAGCCGGAAAAGGGAGCGGTGCTCCCCGCGGCGAAAGAGGATTTCGGCGAAGACACCCAACCCGTTGGCCGGCGCGCGATCACGGAGGCGGCCGCGCTGCAGCTGCCGCCCGGCAGCAGCCGGCAAATCGTTCTGGAGACCTACCGCCAGCTCGACTGGCTGTCGCACTACGATCTGCTCGGAGTCTCCCGTAAGGCGCCGCAATCGGAGATCGAGCAGGCCTACCGGGCGCACGCCCTTCTGTTCGATCCCGCCCGGAAGGTTCACCCCGAGCTGGCCGATCTCTGGAAGCAGCTCACGGTGCTTGCCCGCTGGCTCAAGGTCGCCCACGGCGTGCTCTCCGATCCGGTGAAGCGGGCGGCCTATGACAAGAAGATCGACGAGACGACGCCGCCGGCGCAGGGAGAGGCGAAACCCTAGTCCCGGTTCGTTACCGAGTCGAGACGGCGTTGGGGCGCTCGGCGCCGGCCTGCATCGGCGACGGCTCCTCCAATGATCGCTCCGGAGCGGAGACCGGCGCCGTCCGGAGCGGCTCCTGCCATTCCGCGATCGGCTTGGGCCTGACCACGTAGGTCCAGGCGTTCGCGAGCTCCGCCTTCCACCAACGCACGAGGCCGTGGGCGATCATCACGAAGAGCGAAGCGCGCACCGAGTATCCGACGAACTTGGGGCGCCGCCCGGCGTTGTGGTTCCCATAGATGCCGAGCGCCTTCTTCCGTTTCGCAATCGAGACGAGACGCCGGTTGTAGAAGCGGATCGGGTAGAACCCCAGCTCCGCGCCGTCCTGATAGTAAGGAGGGAAGCCGAGGCGGTCGTGGGACCAGCGGTAGACCGGCATGATGGCGGCGGCGTAGTAGAGGCCCGTGTCGAGCAGGAAGGCCGTCGTCATCGTGTCGTAGTCGCCCATCACGTGATACTTGTCCAGAAAAATCGACTCGTAGAAGTAGTGGAAGTACCGCGAGTAGCAACGGTTGTGCTCTGCGAATGCCTTCTCCATCTCCGCTGCGGAGCCTCCGGAGAGCGAACGGACGATCAGGTCGACGCGTGAATGGACGGAGAAGGCCATCTGATCGAGGCCTGGGGAGTAGAAGGGATCGAGAAACCCTCCCGCGTCGCCGACGCACGTCCACCCAGGACCGATGAACTTGTCCACGAAGTAGGGAAGGTGGCCGTAGAAGCGGCAGTCTCCCTCGATCGGCGCCGCGTGCTCCAGAAGCTCCCGCGTCAGGGGATTGCCTTCCAGGAAGCGCTGGAGCTTTTCCAGAGGCGTCGAGCCCTGCGGGGCGACGAGCCGTTTGTCCCAGACCAGACCGACGGAGGTTTCCCCGTCTTTCAAGGGGATGAACCAGATCCAGTAGCCCCAGCCCGTGAAGTGATTCGTCGCGAGCCGGCGGGAGGCGAGCACGGCGCGCGCGAAGGGATCCGCGGGATCGGTCCCGGCGACCTCGACGCCGTCCATGTCCTTGACGCCGCGGTAGCGGACCCAGATCGCGGAGGTCGGGTGCGACTCGATTGGGGTGACGCCGCCGCGCCGGCGCGCGAGCATCGCGTGTCGTCCGCTCGCGTCGATGACCCATTGCGCCTGGACCTCGACCTTCTCTCCGTTTTCCCGCTCGATCGTCAGCCGGTTTCCGTTCGGCCCGCCGAGCTCGAAGTCGAGCACCCGCGCCGGCCGCCAGACTTCCGTGCCTTCCACCGCCGCCAGGTGAATCAGGTGCTCGTCGAGCTTCGCGCGGTCGAGCTGAAAAGAAGGCGTGCGCGCGAGCTGTGTCGGCCCGACTTCCGAGGCCTCGCGCAGGTTGTTCACCTCGCCGTTGACGAACCAGTAGCGGAAGGCCTGCTTGGGAAGCTGCTCTCGCGAGAGGTGATCGTAGAGCTTCAGGACCCGGGTCAGGAAATACGCTGAGATCTCGACAGTCGACTCGCCCACCTTCCAGTCGAACTGGTCCGTCTTCTCGACGACTAAGACCTTCAACTGCGGCATCCGGCGCTTCAGCAGGACCGCTGCCGACGCCCCGGCGACGGCGCCGCCGATAATGACGACGTCGTAGGAAAGTCGAGATGGGGTCTCGCTCACGGTCTGATTATCGCCTAGGCACTGGGCGCTGGGCGCTGGCGAAGGCGAAGCCTCAGCGCGGTAAGATTCCTCGCTCTTCGTCTACGGCGAGGGTCCGGTCGACCTGCTCGATCGGGCCTAGGTCCTGGACCCGGCCCGTGGGCCAGCGCACTGTCAGTCTTTCCACTCGCGTCGCGGGACCGAGTCCCAGGTGCGCGATCGGGCTGCCGGTCGAGAGATAGCCGCTGGCGTTTCCGGTTTCGAGCACGAGGCGGCGGCCGCCCGGAAGGATTGCGGTGATTCGCGAGCCGACGCCGTCGCGGTTGTCTTTGCCGGGAGTTCCGCGGAGCTTCACGCGCAAATAGTGCTCGCCGGGGCGGCGGCTGCCGAGAAAGAGCGCCTCGGGGGCCTGGACCGAGCGGACGTAGAGATCGAGGGCGCCGTCTCCGTTCGCGTCGAAGGCGATAACGGCGCGGCCATTGGTCTCGAGGTCCAGGCCGTCCAGGAAAGCGCGCTCCTCGAACATCGGGTTGGACGTTTTTTTCGCCGAATCGCCGCCTCGATTGCGAAAGTAGCGATCCCGCTCGTTTCCGGCAATGCCTGCTCCCTTTCGGTCGAACGTCTTCTTCTTCGCGACGTAGTCCTCCCAGTAAGTCAGCGTCTGCCACCAGAACTCGAGCTCCCGGTCGTGGCCGCGGCCGTCTCCCCACATGCCGTTGGTAGCGTAGATGTCGGGCCAGGAGTCGTTGTCCAGATCGGCGGCCACGGCGCTCCAGTTCCAGCCCGCGTGCGCGGCTCCCGAGCGAGCCGTCGCGTTCTCGAAGGTGTGGTCGGGCTTTTGAAGGAGGAGCGAGTTGCCCTTCGTCATGGTCTCGACCCACTGGATCGCGATCGGAAGGAACATCCGGCCCGTCACGCCGATCGGAAGCCACGGATACTCGTGGAGGAAGTACCACTGCGTGTCGCAGCCCGTCGTGTAGAGATCGAGCTGGCCGTCCCCGTTGAAGTCGGCCCAGGCGGCGGACATGCCGTAGGCGCGAATGGCGGCGCCGGTCTTCTTCGTCACGTCCTCGAAGCGTCGGCCGGCCTCGTTTCGGTAGAGGTTCTTGAAACCGAAGTCGTTGGTGACGAGCAGGTCCGGCCGGCCGTCGTCGTCGTAGTCGGCGAACAGAGAGGAAAGAGACCAGCGAGTAGTCTTCTCCAGGCCCCACGCGGCGGTCGCGTCGGTGAAGTGCCCGTGGCCGTCGTTGACGTAGAGACGGTTGGGCTTGCCGTCGTTCGCGTCGTACGGAGGGTCGGGCATCTGGCCGTAGTAGTCGCCGGTGACGCAGACGAAGAGGTCGAGGTCGCCGTCGCCGTCGACATCCGCGAACGCCGCCGAGCGCGCGTTGCCGATGACGGAGATGCCGCTTGACGCGGTGATCTCCTCAAAAGTGCCGTTGCCCCGATTGCGAAAGAGGCGGGCCGGGCCGAAGGCATCGGTCACGAAGAGATCCGGAAAACCGTCGCCGTCCACGTCTCCCGCCGCCGCGCCCGTCGCGGCGATTCCCTTGCCGTCGGGAGTCGCGAGGCCTGCCTGGACCGTAACGTCCGTGAAATGGCCGCGGCCGTCGTTGCGATAGAGGATCGACCGCACGCCGTCCGCGACGAAGAGATCTTCGTATCCGTCCCCGTCGTAGTCGAGGACGGCCACGCCCGAGCCCGGCCAGATGTCGGCGATCAGGCGGTTCGTGAGCTTCAACGGCGGGTCCCGGCGCGGCGCTCCCAGGCCGGCCTCGGCGGTCGCGTCGTGGAAGCGAGGCGTCGCGTTGGACCTCTCCTCCAGGACGCGATCCAGCGTCACGGAGATGTTCAACGGAACCGGCACGGCCTCCGAGACGCCGCCGGCGGCCGTGCCGCTTGGGGCCGGCGGCGGCGTGGGGTCGCGCCGTGGATCCCATTGCGCCGTGACGAGCAGGTCGGCGCTTCGCTCGACCCGAGTCCCGTCGGCGCGGAAGCCGCAGACGGTGAAGCGGACGCGCCCGCGCGTGTCCTCGAGCTCGGCCGAGACGTCGTGAATCGGCTTCTCGACGCGCGTCTCGATCCACGCGATCCGGTCGAGCCCGTTCCAGGCCCAGTCGCGCACGCGCGCCAGGCCCGAGGGATCGGAGGCGGCGGGCTCGCGCCTGCGCAACGCGTCGCGCGTTTGCTCGACCGCGTCGCGCCAGCGCCCGAGCCGGTGCATCCACGGAATGAACTCCCGGCGAAGACGATCGAGCGAGGAATTCTGGTAGAACCAGGCGCCGGCGGCCGCAACCACGACGACCGCGAGGGCTAGGAGTGTTTGGCGGCTTCGTCTAGTCAAAAGGTCTCACGTGACGAGGGCAGATCCTTCGCTTCGCTCAGGATGACAGAACGGGGAGTGAATGCTCGCGATGGACGTCTTGCCATTTCCGGGAGGGTAGTCCTCTTCTCTGTCATTCTGAGGAGCGGAGCGACGAAGAATCTACTCCGGTTGTTTGCGGCTCCGACGAGGAGAGATCCTTCGCTTCGCTCGGGGTGACAAAAGGAGAGTGTGATCGGCTGAAAGTTGAAAGCTGACAGCTCAAAGCTCGTCACTCCGCCTTGCCGCTCCCGGGCTCGTACTTCCAGGCTGTCTGGGTCGAGGCGCCTTCGGCAAAGCGGGGATCGACGTACTCTTCGAACGCGATCCGACGGTCGAGGACTCCCGTCTCGATCATGAGGTCCCGCACCAGGTCGAAGTCGGGTTTGCGCGGTGTCAGCCGCGTGTAGATGACGCGGTCGAGCGGCTCGGTCAGTGCGTGGCGCAGGATCTCCGGCCGCTGCCGGTAGTAGTAGCGCGCCACGAAATCCGCCGCGTGCTCCCGGTGAAGGCGCCCTTCGTCCAGCCACAGTCCCGAGCGCGCGATGCCGTCGACCAGAATTTGAACGGCCTGCGGCCGCTTGTCGATCACGTCCTGGCGCACGACAACGACGCAAGACATGTAGTCGGGCCAGTACTCTCCCGCGTGGAACAAGACCCGTCCGAATCCGCCGAGCTCCGCCTGCGACGGATAGGGCTCGCCCATCGAGAACGCGTCGATCGCGCCGGCGGCGAGCGCTCCCGCGACGTCGGGAGGCGCCATCTCGATCATCTTGACGTCCGCGCCCGTCATGCCGTTCTGCTTCAAGGCCTTGAAGACGATCAGGCGCTCGTCGGAGAAGCGGCTGGGGATCGCGATCGTCTTGCCGGCGAGATCCCGAACCGAGTGGATCGGCCCGTCCTTCCGCACGACCACGGCGCTTCCGTAGCGGTGGCCGAGGTACACGATCTGGATCGGCACGCCCTGGGCTTTCAACGCGATCGCCATCGGCGCGACCATGAAGCCCACCTGCATGCGGTCGGAGATGAGCGCCTCCTTGATCTCCGGGAAGCCCTGGAACAGGCGCGGGATGAAGAGCGTCCCGTCGAGCGAGTAGCGGGAGATGAAGTCCGTGACCGGGCACGCGAGGTGGCACGTCACCGGGATGTAGGCTACGTTGAGCTTCCGTTTGTCCGGAGGGAGCCGGTCGTTCAACGCCGCCGCCCAGTCGACGTTCAGCGCCAGGTGCGCGGCGGTGATCGCGACGACCCAGAGCAGGACGCCGACGAGGATGCGGCGGCGGCTCTTCACGCCTCCTCCTGCCGGAAGCCCCAGCGCACCGCCCGTAGCCGGGCGACGCGGGAAACGAGCAGATTCAATACGAGCCCGATGATCCCGATCAAGAGCATCGCCGCCACGACGAGGTCATAGCGCTTCCCCGCGTTGCGCGAGTCGATGACGAGGTATCCCAGACCCGAGTTCACGGCGATCATCTCGGCCGCGACGACGACGATCCAGGCGATGCCGAGCGCGATGCGCAGGCCCGTCAGGATCTCGGGCAGGGCAGCGGGAAAGATGACGCGGGAGAGGAGCGCGCCGCGCGAGAGCCCGAAGTTGAGGGCGGCATCGCGATACATCGCGGGAACCCCGCGCACGCCGTTCATGGCCGCGACCAGAATCGGGAAGAGGGAGGCCAGGAAGATCAGGAAGATCGCCGCGATGTCGCTGACGCCGAAGAGCACGATGGCGACCGGAATCCAGGCGAGCGGGCTGATCGGCCGCAGCAGCTGGATAACAGGATTGGCGGCGCGCGCCGCCGCCGGTTTCCACCCAAGAAAGATTCCCAGCGGGATTCCGACGGCGACGGCGATCCCGTAGCCCGCCGCGACCCGCAGCAGCGAATCGCGGGAGTAGCGGAGAAGGAGGCCCTTTCGCGCGAGCTCCGCCAGACCGCGCGCGACGGCATCGGGGGAGGGGAAGATGTTGGTCCCCGTCCAACGGACGGCCAGGTCCCAGATCGCGACGAGGGCAGCCGCGGCCGCCAGCGGCAGCAGGATCGTTTCGAGACGCCGTCCCGGCCGGGTCATATGCGGTGCGCGAGACCGATCTCTTCGAAGATGCCGTCGCGCAGCTCGAGATAGCGGCGCGAGGAGAGGTCCCGCGGATGGGGCAGGTCGATCCCGACGATGCGACGGATTCGGGCGGGGCGGGCCGAAAGGATCACGACCCGGTCCGCCAGCTGCACGGACTCCTCGATGTCGTGCGTGACGAAGAGGATCGTCTTCTTCTCGGCCTGCCAGATGCGCAGGAGCTCGCCGCGCATCACGAGTCGCGTGATCGAGTCGAGCGCGCCGAAGGGCTCGTCCAGGTACAGCATGTCGGGATCCACCGCCAGCGCGCGCGCGACCTCGACTCTCTGCTTCATTCCGCCTGAGAGCTCGTGCGGGTACGCCATTTCGAATCCGTTCAAGCCCACGAGCTGCACGTAGTGCGCGATGCGGCGCTCGCGCGCCTGCCGGGAGAGTCGGCCGAGGCCGAAGCCGATGTTGCCTTCCACCGTCAGCCAGGGAAAGACTCCGCGCTCCTGGAACACGAAGATCCGCCGGGGGTCCGGGCCGCGGACATCCTCTCCGTCGATCCGAACCGTGCCCGCCGTGGGCGGCAGAAATCCCGCCACGATGTTCAAGAGAGTCGACTTGCCGCAGCCGGAGGGTCCGAGAATGCAGACGAACTCCCCCTCGTGCACGTCCAGGTCGAGGTCCTCGAGGACCCGCACGTCGTCTCGATCACCGCGAAAAGTCATCGAGAGATCCCGAATCGCGAGCTTCGCCCGGCCCGGGAGAGGTTGCGCGCTCGGGATCACGCCGCCTTCTCCACGGCCCCGGCATAGCCCCAACTGACTCCCGGCAAGCGCTCGATCCGCCGCATCGCGGCGTCCAGCCCGACGCCGATCGTGCCGATCAGCACCATCCCGGCCACGACGAGGTCATAGCGGTTGCCGGCGTTACGGGCGTCGATGATCAGAAAGCCGAGCCCCGAGTTCACCGCGATCATCTCCGCGGCCACGACGACGAGCCACGCGATGCCGAGCGCCAGGCGCAGCCCGACGAGCAGCCGCGGCAGGATGGCCGGAAGGAGGACTCGAAAGGCGATTTCACGCGGCGAGAGCCCGAAGTTCCGGCCGGCGTTCCAGTGGGTCGAGGACACATTGGCGACAGCGCTCATCGCCGCCACCGTCAGCGGCAGAACCGAAGCGATGAAGATGATGAAGACGGCCGAGAGATCCCCGACTCCAAACCAGAGGATCGCGAGCGGTATCCAGGCGAGGGCGGAGATCGGGCGGACGATCTCGACGAGCGGCGCGAGCGCCAGCCCCCCGCGGCGGTACCAGGCCAGCAGAATTCCCACCGGAATTCCGACGGCGACCGCGAGCAGATAGCCCCACGTCACCCGAAAGAGGGACGCGACGACATGCTTGACGAGGAACCCCTTCTGGCCGAGCTCCGCGATCGCGCGGGCAACCGCGACCGGGCCGGGCAGAAGAGGCAGGTGGCTGACCCGAATTGCGAGATCCCAGAGCACAAGCAGGGCAGCGACGCCAGCGAAGGGCAGGAGGCGACTGGCCGAGCGTGCGACCGCCCGAAGCTCTGCGGTTCGTTCCTTCAAGCGGAGGGAGTTTAACCCGGGGCGCTTCGTCTCGAGATCGCCCAGGTTCGGTCGCTATCGCCTACCGACTATCGACTACCGACTACCGACTGCCCTCCGCACAGACGTCGTAGAGCTCGCGAAGAGCCTCTCGCAGATTACCGCCGTGCGAACGGAACAGATCCTCCGCCGGACGGTCGAAGGATTCTGACCCGGCGCCGGTCAAGGCTCGCACCGTCTCCGCGAGGAGATCAGGAGACGTCCGGGTCCGCCAGAGCGTCGGCAACAGCCCTTCCGCGTGCGCGGTGACGACGAAGCCGCCGGCGCGGCGCCCCCGGCGATGAAGGGCGCGCCAGTCTCTCGGCGTCAGCGCGTCCGCGCCGTCCACGAGCAAAAAGCTGTCGCTCCTCGCCGCCGTCAGGACCACGCCTCGCTGTCGCGAGGAAAGACGGCGCTCTCCGGCGGAGAGCGTGACGAAGGAGACGCTCCGCCCCCGGCGCTCGAGCTCTTTTGCCAGGTCTTCGAGCAACGTCGTCTTGCCGGACCCCTCGGGCCCAACGATCGCGCCGCGGCACTCGAGCTCGTGAAGCCGCGCGCAGAGATCCTCCCAGCCGCCCTCCAGAAACCGGTAGCGCACGGCCAGCACGCGCCCAACGGAAAACGGATTCTCTCGAGCGATCACATCAACCGTCGCTCTCGCTTGCTCGGGACCTGCGCCTGACGGCCGCACCGGCGCGCGGCTCGGCCAAAGGGCCTCGACCGCGCGCCTGGCCCCTCGGGCGCTCTCGCTCCCGCGGCGCGCGCCTCCTCCCCTCTGGGAGACTACGCGCGCCGCGACCCAGACTGTCACCGGGTCGACGGAACAAGAAGGCTCTCGTCCTGGACTTTCCCAACCGCCGGTCGCACAGCGACCGCCGCGAGCTCCAGACCTCTTTCTCCTTGCCGTTACTCGTAAGGACTCCTAGCCTGCAGTCTCCGTAGAGGCGATGAGAATCTCCCGGCTTGTCGGCGAGACGGTAATGTCCTGGCGGCTCGCGTCCGCGCCAGGCTCCGCGACGAGCTCGAGCGCCCAGATCAGGGAGATCAGCTTGCCCGAGAAGCTGTAGGGACCGGGCGGCAAGCGGAGCCGGAATTCGCGCTTCTCCTCCAGGCCCGCGCCGTCGAAGGAGAGAGTCTCGGCCACTCCGACGTCCTGGCTTCCCTTGCCTTCCGTCCGCCAGAAGAGGCGCAGCTCGACCTTCGTCGGCGGCGCGTCGAGCGACCAGGACGCGGTTCCCCGGAGCTCCTCGCCCGGATGGAACGCCAGGCGGCGGCCCTGTGTCGAGACCTCGAGCCGGCTCACGACGAGCTCCCCGGGCGCAGAGGGCGCACGTCGAGCTCGAAGCCCTCGGAAACGTCCGGCCACTTCGGAATCTCTCCGGTGAAATTCAGAGTCCAGATGATCTTGTTGTCCGGCGCGGAAAAGGAGTGCATGGTTGTCGCGGGAATCGTGAATGACCCGTTGCCCGCGCGCCCTCCCGCTTCTCCCGATCCGTCGAAAACCGGAATCGTCAGGAAGATGTTCTTGTCGGTATAGGTCGTCGTCCCGCGCCGGTACCGGCACTCCTCCCGACCTTCGACGCGCACGAGGACTCGCGTAATTCGCGAAGCGGATCCGGAGAAGGACCAGTCGAGCGTCGCCGAGCCGCCCAGGGGAATTCGTCGGCGCGAGAGCGTCAAGCGCGGCCTCGGATTGAAGAGAGCGAGGAAGAAATAACCGATGCCGACGATGAATGCAAGGCCGATGAGCACGAACGGAATCAGAAAGATCGTCAGGCCAATCGGAACCGCGCCGGTCTTCCAGCCCTTGAGCATCTGCCAGAAAAAAACCGAGACGATCCCATTCCAGAAAGCCGCGAGGAAGATCATGCCGAAGAGCCTTCCCAGGGCGCTCGGGGGCTTCAACACCACCGGACCCGACTCCTCGGGCTCTTCGCCCTCCTCGGCCTCAACGAAGCGTCCGCCCGAAGAACCGCCGGCGCCCGCGGCCGCCGCGCCGGCCAGTGCCGCTCGTTGTTTGCGAGCGGCCCCCAGGACCAGCAGGATCCCGCCCAGGCCCGCTGCCATGAAGACGGCCGGAACGATCGCTACCATGTACTCCTTGCCGAAGGAGCGCTGGAGCACCGCCTCCGTTGGATCCGCCGGGTTGACGTAGCAGACGCGGCGCGTCCCGGGCGGATTCTGCGCGACGACCGCGGCCTTGGCGTCGTACCCGCCCGAGGAGCCGCCCATGAAGTGGTACTGGTTGGATCGGTAGGTCCGACCTCCGACCTCGTACTGATAAAGGATGTCGACGCTGTACGTCGAGCCGCCCTTGCTCCCAGAGTGGCTGCGCACGTCGCTCGAGAGAACGACGCACGGCACCTCGGGCCAGTTGCGGGCGGCGATGTTCTTCAACGCGGGCCGAATGAAGAAGAGCGACGTCCCCAGACCAGCGAAGAAAAAGATCGAGAGGAAGGCGATCACGCATCCCGTAGCCTTGCCGGTAGAGACTGCCTTCTCCGAGATCGCCTTCGGCCGGGCGGCCGCCTCCGCAGACCGACTGCTGCGCCACAGCAACACCAGGCCCCCTCCGCCGACCAAGATGAAGACGAGCGGCAGAAAAATGAAGGCGCCCGCCCAGAGGCTCGGCCGCGCCAGACAGGCCTTGTCCGGCGATGAGGAGTCGACGTAGCACTGGGCTCTCGACCCGGGCGAGTAGCGGGCGGCGAGGCGCTCGGGCTCGGAAATCTGGGCCGAACCCGCGTACCCGGGACGATAGACGCGGGACTCGTACTCCCGGCCGCCGAAATCGTAGCGGTAGAGCACGTCGAAGCGGAATCGGGAGCCGCCCTTGGACCCATCCTCGACCGCCCGGCTCTCGACGATTCGGCATTCCGCCGGCTTCCAGCCGTAGGTCTTGAGAGACCCGAAGAATCCGCGGACGATGAAGTAAGCGAACAGAGACCCCATTCCGAGAAAGACCATGAGGAACAGGCTCGCGAAGATTTTTCCGCCAATCCCCATCGATCCCGAGCCCCCGCCGCTCGTCAACTGCACTCTCATGCGCTGTTCGCTCTCGTGCGGTCGAGGCGCAAGCGGTCCCCGGGCGGCCGTGGGCCGTCAGTAGGAACTGGATCGATGGGATGAGGCCGGATCAGTGGGGCAAGTAGAATCCGCCGCCCCTCCCTCTGTCAACTACCGACTACCGATTACCAACGACCGACCATCCTCCTGGCACATCCATTGCTCGTTTGCGGCCGGAGGGCACCATGAAGGCACGAACAGCGGTCATCTTCGTCGCCGCCATCACCCTTGCGACGGCCTGCCGCCCCAACGAGAGTCTGGAGGGGCAGGCGAGGGACGCCAAGATCGCCACCCAGATCAAGTCGAAGCTCGCCTCCGAGGTCGGGGCTGCGACGATTACGAGCGTCTCGGTCAATGTGACGAACGGCGTCGTGACTCTTGCCGGCCCGGTCCACAGCGCGGAAGAGAGCAGCAAGATCGAGTCGGTCGCGCGGAGTGTCGCCGGAGTCACCGACGTGAAGAACGCACTGCAGGTTTTGGCCGCCGACGTGAGTGTCACGCCCGCGGGGACGACACCGGCGCCGCCCGCAGTCACGCCGGCTCCGACAACGGGCCGCTGACCGGCTGTTGGCCGTTCTCGGATCTCGGCAGCGTGGCGTGCCGGGTCCTCGTGTCTAGTCCGGCAGAGCCCACCAGGGGCGATACCACTCCGTCGCCATGTTGTCGTCCGTCACGATCCGATTTCCGGCAGTCCATTTGAGGATGTTCGAGCAAGTCTGAAAATTTCGATTGCGTCCCTCCTCGCGTCCATTTGGAGTGGGACCGAGTCGCAGGACCTCCTCGAATCGTGCCCTGTGTTCCGGCCGCTCGAGATCGAAGACGGGTCGTCCGTCGATCTGGTAGCCCGCGAGCACCTGGCGCCAGCGGTCTTGATCGAAACCCATCGGGCTGTCGCCGACCGCCATATGATTGGTGAATCGAAATCCGTAAGGAAAGACCGTGCACGCGGTCTTCTGTGCGTCCAGTGAGAACGTCGTGTTGTTGAGCAGCACACCACCGGGCGCGAGGCGGCTCTGAACCAGACGGAGGAACTCGACGGAGAGCAGATTTGTTGCCTGGCTCCTCCAATGCCAGGTCATGTTGTTGACGACGGCGTCGAATCGCCGTTCAGGATGAGCCCGCAGCCATCTCCGGCCGTCATCGATGAAGATCTCGATTTTCGGATTTCGGAGGAGGCTCGCCACTTGAGGATATTGAGGGATCAGCGACAGATATCCCGGATTGATCTCGACGACCGTCAGCCGCTCGACAAACGGGTTGTTGGCGATCACCTGCACGAAGGAACCGGAAGAGATGCCGATCACGAGGACGCGGCTCGGCCGAGGGTGGACCGCGCTCAGGACGTAGGCGCGGACGATCAGGTTCCGATCGTCAGCCAATGAGGTGCTGTAGACGCCGTCGTAGACGCCTCCGCCGTAAACGGTTCCATCCTCGAGGACCGTGATGACGCCGTGACGATTCTCGACGAGATGAGCGAACGTCGTGGCTGGCGTGTAGGTTCGCCGGAACTGGAGCTTCTCGTAAATCCGATCGAACAGTGTCGGTGCGAAACCGACGACAAGCGCGGCGCCGAGCAAAGGTAGGGCGGTCCAGAGAGCGAGAGGAAGACGACGAAGATGGGAGGAGAGAATCAAGAGCAACGCGAGGACGACGCCGAGCAGGGCGAGAAAAACCGAGATCCCTTTCAGCGAGAGCCGGTCGAGCAGGAAGAATCCAGTCAACAGCGATCCCGCCGCTGACCCGGCGATATTGGCCATGTAAAGGTAGGACAACCACTCTCCGGCGTGCTCGTCGGGACGGATGCCGAAGTGACTGAGAATCGGCAAAAGGGCTCCGAGCAGACCGGCGACGGCTCCAACCAAAAGAAGGGAAGGAAGGAAACTTCCCCGCCGCACGAGGGCGGCCAGAACCGGAATCAGGAAGAAGGCAAGAGCGCTTGCGGCCAGGACGAGGGCCGCCGGCACTCGGAGACGGGCGGAATCGCCCCGCGCGGCGCGTTCGTCGCAGTAGATCCAGCTCGCGAGCGACCCGGCCGCGAGCCCGAGAAGATAGGTGCCCAGGAGAACGCCGAAGCTCGCCGCGGTGGCTCCGGTCAAGAAGGAGTAGAGCCGAACCCAGAGAATCTCGTAGGACAGCCCGATGTAGCCGGTCAGGCCTGCCACCAGGAGGAGCAAGAAGCGCCTCATGAGCGGCAGTCCCTCCGAGAAGCCAGCAGCACGCTCGATCCAACGATCAGGTTGAGCGCTGCCGCCAGAGTCACGGTGGCTTGTTGACCCAGTCGTCCGAGCAGATAAATCGAGGTGGCCAGGGCGGCGAACGCGGAGCCCAGTGTGTTGACGAAGTACAGGATGGAGACCGATCTGCCGACGTTGTGGAGCCGGCGAACGGCGTCCGTCACCAGCAGTGGGAGCGTCGCGCCCATCATCAAGGTCGGAAGAAGCAAGAGCGCAAAACTGATCGAGAGAGTCGTCCAGACGGAGCGTCCGGCGGTGAAAAGCCCCACCCAGTGGAAAAGCTTCAGGGAAAAGAGCCCGAAGCCGCCAATCGACAACTCGAGAGCGCCGAAGGTCCGCAGGAGGGAGCGGCCCGGATCGAGGGACAGCCGGCCCCCGGCCAGGCTCCCGAGGCCAAGGCCCACCATGAAGGTCGTCACGACGATCGTTACCGATTCGATGTTGACGCCATAGATCGCGAAAAGCGTCCGTTGCCAGACAACCTGGTAGATCAGAGCCGCGAACCCGGAGACCAGGAAAACGAGGGAAACGAAGAGCAGCGAAACAGTCTCGGCCAGCGGCCGGGGCGCGCTTGTCGGATCGATTGTCATGTGGTCCAAGACATTTTACCGGTTGGCGGGGTCCGGACGGTCCCGGCTGGTGTTCCGGCCTTGGCCGGCTGGACGGCGCGCGAGAAGATGCAGGAGTCGAGCGGGGAGATCGGTCCATCGGAATCGGACTCATCGGAAGGGAACGACTTGGGAACTTCGGAGGACAACGGAGGCCTGCTTTCCGCGATTCCTGCGCGTGCTTTCGCGGAAACCGCGGTCGTCCTCGCGCTTCTCTTCGGCATCTTCCTGCGCTTGCGGATGCATCTTTCGACGCCGCTCCCGTCCGACGATCCAGTCCTCTGGTTCGCAACGGGCTCAGCCGAAGATCTGGCAGTCCTGGCGCTGGCGGGAGCTCTCGCCGTGGTTTTCGCCAGAGGCGGGAAGGCGTCGAGCGTCCTGGCACGCGGGTTGTTCGGTCTGTTTACGCTGTTGGTCGGGGTCGCGTTCGCGCTCTGGACCGAAGCGGTGATTTATTTTGGTCATCCTCCCCGCCGGCAAGACCTTCAGATCGCTTCCGATGTCTCGTTCATCCGTTTCTCCGCCGACGTGTGGTTGATCGTCCGGCTCTCGGCTGAGATTCTCGTACTGGGAGCGCTGTTGGTCTGGGCGGCAAGGAGCTCTCTGCACAGCCGCGCGGCGTCGGCCTCTCCGCGGAGGCTCCTCATCCTGGGGAGCGCCGGTCTGATTTTCTCGGCTTTGCCTCTGCACTTCCATCTCGTGGAAACCTCTCGCAACCCGGTCTTCGAACTGGCGGCGCTGGCCCGGGAAAAACCGATCGAGAGCCCTGCGGAGGGCTCTGCGCGTCCCAGGCCAAACCTCGCGAGAACGTCCGTGCGCGAGTTGGCGTCGGCACGTCTCGCTCGCGAGTATTTCGATGAACGTTTTCCGCTCGCTTACCGGGCGCCGGCTCGATCCGCGACCGCCCCTGTTCTGCCTGCCGGACTGCGTCCGAACATCGTGTTTCTGGTCATGGAAGGTGTCCGCGCGCACGAGATCGGCGCTTTCGGAGGCGACATCGCAGGTCTGACCCCGAGTCTCGACAAGCTTGCCCGCGAAGGAATCGCTGTCGAGCGGGTCTATAGCCCCGGTACGCACACTCCCGAGGGAGAACTGGCGATCTGGTACGGGCTTCTCGCCGTTCCCGGCGAGCAGCTCCTCGCGCGGCATCCCCGGACCCGTTTGACGGGACTTCCCGAGCTCCTGCGTGCTGCAGGGTGGAGGTCCTTTCTCTGGATTCACAACAGCGACCAGACTTTTTTCGGTGAAGACCGCTTCTTTCAGCCTCGCCATTTTCAAACGCTGGATGGCCGCGACTTCGATAAGAGCGATCCGAGAACCAATTGGGGTTATTCCGACAAGGCGCTGGCAAGAAGAGCGGTGACCGCGCTCGACCGCCTGGAGGAGCCCTTTGCCGCGATGGTGCTGACCATTTCCAATCACCATCCGTTTCAACTTCCGCCGGATGCGGGAAGCGCCTTCCCCATCGCCGTTTCCGAGCAGGCCGGCTCCTTCCCACTCCCCGGCACGAATCTGCTGGTCGGGCGCCACACCGCGCAGATGTTGAAGACGATGCACTACACCGATGAGGCGGTGGGTGACTTCTTCAGACTGAGCCGGTCTCACTCGTGGTTTGCGCGAACACTGTTCATCGTGGCGAGCGATCACGGTCTTCCGATAGCTCCGCTGCAGCGAACGGTCTCGGTTCACGAGTTTTCGGAGCTTCGTCACCGCGTTCCGCTGATCTTTAGCTCGCCCCTGCTCGCCGGCGGACGGCGAATCGACGGCCCCGCCTCCCTGGCGGACATTCCTCCGACTCTCCTGGGTCTGCTGGGAATCTCTGCACCACGGGCCGGCGTCGGATGCGACATTCTGGATCCGACCGACTGCAGTCCGGAACGATTCGTTTTCTCCTGGGACGACGAGGGGGAGCGCATCACCGTCGCGACCGCGCGAAGGATCTACCACGCTCACGTCCTCGCCGGCGGCGCTTCCGAGCCGGAGGTCTTCGAGGATGAGATGCTGATCGATCCTGTCGCCGACCCCAGAGGAAAACTCGATCTCAAGCAGTCTGATCCACAGAGTCTTGCCATGCTCCGTCGCGGCGCTCGGGTTTATCTGGAGGTCTATCCTTGGGTCGTGGCCGAGGGACGGTCCGGAACTCCTCCTTCTGGTGCGACGAGCGGGCTGCGCTAGAAGGTCGGCTTCGCTTATGTGCTTGCGCGGCACCGGGCCGGTCGCGAATCGAAAACTCTCACACGGCCTCCCCGGTTTCGCGCCAGAGTAATCTGTTGCGTTTGGCAGGCGTCTAATCGAGGAGGGGACGTGATGGTTTCGCCTGGAAAGCCTGGGTGGACATTTTATGAGAGCGTCGTGCGTGTGCTCGTGCTTTTATCCTGTGCGGCGATTCTGCCGGCCGCCTGCACCAGCTCCGCGCCGCCCCCTCCGCCGGCCCGGCCTCCGACGGCGCCCTCCGCCCCGGCGCGGCCCGACGCTCTCGTCGGGACGTGGCTTTTCGAAATGAAACGCGGAAGCGGAGGCGACCCGATCCAGCACAGTCTCCACTTTTCGATGAGCAACGGCATCGTGGCGGGAAGCATCACGGGCCCCGACGGAAACTCCCACGAGCTGACGAACATCGTTCTGGCGGAGAACGGAAAGGTGGCCTGGGACGTAGAGGGACAGCTCCATTACGACGGGACGCTCGACGGCTCATCCATGAAGGGCACGGCTAAGAGAAGCGCCTCCCGGCGGCGCTCCCGCGGCGACTCGGGCGACAGCTCCGGCGACAGCTCGGGGGACGGCGCCACTCCGCCTCCCGGAGGATCCGGCGGCTACAGCCGCGGCGGGAGAGGCGGCCGCGGCGGGCGGGGAGGCCGCAGCGGTTCCCGATCGACAGAGGGAATCACGTGGTCCGCCTACAAGTCGGTCCTGCCTTCGCCCGAGAACATCGCCCCCGCTCCGAGCCCGACCCCTTCCTCCGGCTCTTAGCTCTTTCCCCGGTAAAGGCCGAGGAGATTTCCCTCGGGATCGCTGAACCACGCGAAGCTGCCCCCGGGAATGTCGACGGGTCCGACGACCTTGCGGCCACCCAGGGCGACGACCTTGTCCAGATAGGCCGGGATGTCGTCGACCGCGAAGTAGACGGTCACGTAATTATGCGGCTCGTGTCCCAGGGCCGTGATGTGTCCGCCGACGTCCTCGCCGGTCCGGATCCTTGCGGCGGGACCTTCATCCTCGATCTTCCAGTCGAAGAGCTTAGAAAAAAACTCGGCGGTCTTCGCCTTGTCCCGGCAGCCGATCTCGAAATGGACGATCGGGTGCGACATGAGTCCTCCTGTTCTTCAGCTCACCAGTGCGAGCCACGCGGCGATCGCCGCAAGCTTCTGATCCTCCGTCCAGGGAGGGCCGAGCGTCTTGCCGAGACCCGCAACGCGGCGCTGGAGAGCGGCGGGCTCGAAACGCAGGCGGGAGGCGGCCTCCCCGACGACCTCCTTCTCCCTGGCGCGGATGAGATTTAGTCGATGCTTCTTCGCCGCGTCGGCGAGCGCGTCTCGGAAGAGCTCGCCGTCGGCCGAGTGAATGAGCGCGTGGGAAGCCAGAATGGATTCCAGGGCGGGAAGCGGCCTGCCCGACGCGAGAAGCAGACCGCACCCGACGACGGAGTGTCCCCGGGTTGTCAGGTCGGCGAGGACCGCTCGAAGTTCTTCCGTCGCCAGTCGGCCGGCTTCCTCCGCGTAGCGCGTGACGATTTGCCGCGCCTTCTCGAGCTTCTGTCCTTCCGCCTCGTGGTAAGGCTGCCTGGGGCCCGGAGCCTTCGAGGCGGAGAGCTCGATGCGACGCCGATCGACCACTTCGATGGAGCCGCGCGTTCCGGCGACGGCCACGAGTGCTGCCCATCCGGAGTGCGCGCGCAGGCCGAGCGCGGCCTTTGCCACTACAGGCTTCCTTCGTCGGCAATCCTCATTGGGGTCCTTCCATCACTTCTTGCCGTCAAAGACGTTTTGAACCTTGCCGGTCTGCGCGTCGATGACAACGCTCAGGACCTCGCGGCCCTGGGCGTTTTCGTAGCTGAAATACCAGGCCGGGGGCCCGATGTCTCCTGTTCGAGCCCGGCCATGATCTTCGCACCCGGACCGAGCTTGTCTCCGCCCGCCTTCTGCGCCGTTTCGTAGAGCTTCTTGCTGTCGAAGGTGATCTGATCGACGGCCTTGAGCGCCCGCCCACCCGAGCCGGGCATGGCGTAGCAGCGGATCTGGTCGTCGCTCACGCTGATCATGTCCACGGCCTTGGCCTTTCCGGAAGAGAAGCTGATCTCCCACTCGGTCGACCGCCCCTCGGCGTCGAGGGGCGCGACAGAAATCGTCGTGAACTGGAAAGGGATCGCGTCCGCCTGCCACGCGCGGGCCCGCGCGCTCGCGAGCTCCCAGGCCTCGCGCGCTGTCAGTGCGGAGGCCTTGCCGGTCTTGCCCGCGGTGCAACTGAGCTTGCGCTGGCCGACTGCGCCCGCGGGAAAAAGGAGCAACGCGAGGGCGGCGACGGTGAATGTCGCCGCGGAAAAAGTCCACGGCTTCATGGAGACCTCCTCTTCGATCTCCGCAGAATCTACATCCGGCTCGCGGGATCTCCAAAGAGCCGGGGCAGAGAGCCGGTCAAGGACCAGTAGATGGCCAGAAGGAGGCAGAGTCCGAAGCTCGCCTCGGCGGAGAAGAAGGCGAGGCCCAGCGCGGCGAGATAGAGCGCGGGGCCCGTTCGATACTGACGCGTGATGGCGCTCACCTCGGCGGCTTTTGCGTGCGCGGAGAGGAGGCGGTGACCCTTTGCCGCATAGCCCCACAGAAGGTTGAAGGCGATCGCGATCGCCACGTACGTGGCGGCATAGACCGCGGCGGCGACGCGCGCGTGCGGCAAGCGCAGGTGCTCGGCGACGAGCGCCGTTGGAAAAGGCACGAACGTCACGAACAGAAGGAGCAGGCCGTTCAGGAAGAGAAACGAATCGGTCGTGCGGTGAATGTGGCCGAACATCTTGTGGTGGTTGACCCACATCACGAGGATCGTCGCGAAGCTCGTCAGGTATGCAAGGTACATCGGCCACTGGCGCCACAAGACGGCGATGAGCCCGCCAGCGGCGGCGGCTTCCGCCGGCTTGGGCACCTTGACGTCCAGGATAAGAAGCGTGATCGCGATCGCGAAAACGCCGTCGCTGAACGCCTCGACCCGCCCGGTCTCCTTCTGATCCTCGCCCGTCCCGGTCATTCTTGAACGGTTCGGTTCCTAGGGCGCGCCCGGCCGCTCCAGCGCCGCCCGGTCCCACTTGCCGAGATTAGCGCCGGCCTCGTACGTGCTCTGGAGAAAGTCCATGACGGCCTCTTTGGGTGAGGAGAGCTGGCGGACCTCCTCGTAGGGCAGGAAGAACTCCTTCATCTCCCGATGGTAGTAGGCGGCGGCCGGACGGACCGGCGAGTCGGAGAAGCCCGGCGGCTCGGGAGCCGCATATGCGTAAAACACCGGGCCGTCCACGGCGCCGCCTCCGGGCCAGAAGCCCGCACTGATGACCTCGTGCGAATAGCCTTCGCGATCGATCGCGTTGGCACCTTCGCGCTCGGGCGCCCTCCTGCCGGAAAAACGCGTGACGCAATGGTCGAAGCCTCCCCAGAAGAAGTGCACCGGGCTGGACTTGCCGATGAAGCGGGCGCGGAATTCTTTGAAGATCGTGTCGGCGAGAACGAGGACTCTCCAGAAGCACTGGACCTGCCGGGCGTCGTACGAGGCATGCTGTCGGTCTTTGTCGAGCCGGATCGGGTCCGGGATCTCGACGGGCATCGGCCAGATCTTGACGGCGACGTCCAGGGAATTCAGAGCCTCCCGCACGTCGCGGTAGAAATCCGCCACGGAGCGGGGCTCGAGCGTCAGGATGCGGGTGGACCCGCGGCTCGTCTGGATGACCAGCCGGTGCTCGAGAAAGTCGAAGCGAATCTCGAGGACTCCGCCGGCGTAGGGGATCGACGAGGTCGTCAGGCCGGTGGCGTCCACGGAGAAGGCGACGCTCCACCAATGATTCACGCGAGGCGCGAGCGCCAGACAGACCTTCCCGATGATCTGCGCGTACCTGTGGAGCGTCGCGTACGTGTCCTTCCACTCGGGGAGCGGCAGCGAGGGCCAGGGTTCGTCCAGGAATTTCGTCGAGGGCCTTGCGGACATGCGCGGAATTATGCCCCGGCCGGCGGTCCGTCCGGATCCGGTTTGCGGCGGCACGGGATTTGTAGAGCAGTTCGCGGCGCCGCCCGAATCTGGAGGAGGAAGTCATGAATCGATCGGCCTGGGGAGCCCTGTTCCTCGCGGTCACCGCGGCGCTCGCGGCCTGCCAGGAGAACCCGGTGACCGGCAAGAAGCAGCTCGTGCTGATCTCGCAAGAGCAGGAGATCGAGCAGGGAAACCAGATCTACCCGGTCGCCACGCAGCTCTCGCACGGGGAGACGCCTCATCGTGACACCCAGAGCTTCGTGCAGAAGGTCGGTGGCGGGCTCGCGCGATTGTCCGAGCGACCCGACCTGCCCTGGCAGTTCAACGTCGTGGACCACAACGACCCCAACGCCTACTCGCTGCCGGGCGGCAAGGTCTCCTTTACGCGCGGCCTTCTTTCGCGCCTCGCTTCCGAGGATCAGGTGGCGGCGGTCCTCGGCCACGAGATCGGCCATGTGGCCGCCCTCCACGCCGTGGCCGCCGCGAGCCGGCAGGCCCTGATCGGCCTCGTGCTCAACGTCAGCGGTTCGGTGCTGCAGGGCCGCGGCAACCGCGGCCCGGGCGCGATCCTGATGGCCGAACGGGCCGGGGCGGCTCTCCTTCTGACGAAGTACTCCCGCGATCAGGAGCGGCAGGCGGATGAGCTCGGGATGAAGTACATGGCCGCGGACGGGTACAACCCGAAGGCGTTCCTGGAAGTCATGCAGATCCTGGAGCGGGCTCAGGAGCGCGAGCCGTCGCGGGTCGAGGTCCTCTTCGCGTCGCACCCGTTGACCTCCGAGCGGATCGCGACGGCGCAGCAGCGCCTGGCATCCGGGTACACCGAAGAGCAGAAGAGGGCGGTCCGCGTCGCGGATTTCGAGCCGGCCGTCGCGCCGATCCGCGCGGAAACTCCCGCCTTTGCTCTCGCCGACGAGGCCAAGAAACTCGTCGAGCAAGACAAGACGGCCCTGGCCGCGCAACGCCTCGAGCGCGCGGTTGCGATGGTGCCGGATTCGCCCATCTTGAACGCGCTCTGGTCGGACTCTCTGTACGACCTCGATCAGTACCGCGAGTCCGAGGAGATCTCCGCGCGGGCGCCGAACCTCTACTACGGGCGCCTCGTCAACGGCGCCGCGAACTGGCGACTGAAGAACGACCGCGAGGCGCTCGCCTCCCTCGAGGTGGCCGAGAAGCTCGTTCCGGGAACCGCTCTCGTGGCCTACTTCCGAGGCCGCGCCGAAGAGGATCTCGGAGATCGCGATGCGGCGGCCTCCGACTACGTGAAAGTCGCGAAGGCCACCCAAGGACAAGGCCCCTACGGCGAATACGCGGTCACCCGCCTGCGGGAGTGGGGATATTTGAAGCAGGAACCCTGAGCCGAAGGACTCGAGCTCTCCCTCGACCCTTCAGCTCGGACGCGATGCGAGTAACTCTCTTGCGGCGGAAAGAACTTCTTCGAGCAGAAAACCAGGATACGCGCCGCGGGCGAGGCTAAAGAATTCGGTTTGGTCGCGCGCGCGATCCGCGAGGACTCGCAGGGTTCCGTGATAGACAGCCTGGTCGTCCAGCAGCCTGCCGGCGCCCGGCGACCCGTGGCCGGGCACGTAGGTCCGCGCGCCGAGGGACCGAAGCAGCTCGAGGCCGCTTTTCAAATTCGCGATCGTCGCGTCTTCGTAGTTGACGTGATAGCCGGAGGAGACGAGATCTCCGCAGATGGCGACGGACTCCTGTGGGAGATGGAGGACGGCGTCGCCGGGCGTGTGGCCGGGGCCTGAATGGAGGGCCCGCGGCTCGATGCCGCCGAGATCGAAGGCGAAGTCTTTCTCGAAGACGACAGCCGGCAGATAGGCCTCGGCGTCGGAGAAAAGCTCGGCCAGATGGGGCTGTTTGCGGCGCGCTTCGATCAGGCTGGCGTGCTCGGCGGCCATCCGGTCGCGGCAAGCCGTGTGGGCGACGATGGTCGCTCCCTTCGCGGCGAAGTACCCGGCGCCCAGGGCGTGATCGGTATGGTGGTGCGTCACCAGAACGAATCGGATTGGAAGCGGCCTCCAGGATGCGACCGCGGCCTCGATCTGCCGCGCGTAGGCCGGCGCGATCAGCGGGTCCACGAGGAGAACGTTCTGCCGGCCCGCGACGGCCGTGCAGTTGGCGCCGTAGCCCGTCGCGATCGATTCGCCCCCGAGAGTGAAGACCCGGACGTTCTCGCGAACCGCCGTGACGTGGAGGTCGTTCTCACTCATAGCAGCGATCGACCGATCAGTCTCGATGCTGATCGGCTTGACTCTTCGCCGGCGAGAGCGGCGGAATCAGGACCGCGGCGCTGATCGAGCCGAGAAGCGCCAACAACGCGCAGATCCGCGTCAGGACTCGGAACGCGGCGGTCAACGAAAACGCGATGGCCTCCCGCACGCGCGCGGCCTCGGCGGCGGGAAGGCCTGAGGGCGGCTGCGCGGCGCCCAACTTGTTGCGCTCGCTCTGCGGAATCTGTCGCGCCGCATCGGAGAAGCCCGGCTCGGAGAGGCGTCGGGTCAGCGTCGTGTCGAAGGTCCGGGAGGCCACGATTCCGAGCGCGGCGATCGCAAGGAGACCGGCGACGCGGGCAACGGCGTTGTTGATGCCCGATGCGGTGCCCTCCTGCTCTCGATCGACGGAGTTCAGGACGGTCGTCGTGAGCGGCGCGACGGTCATCGCCATCCCGAGTCCCAGGACGATCAGCGCCGGCAGGAGGGTCGTCGTGAAACGCGCGCCGACGCCCGGTCGAGACAAGAGAAAGAAACCGATCGCTGCCACGGCGGGACCGGCCGTCAGCAGGATCCGAGGTCCAATGCGATCGGCGATCGCGCCGGTCGTGCGCGAGAGCGCGAAGAGAATCAGGACCAGCGGGAGCATCGCGGCCCCGGCCCTGGCGGGCGAGTATCCCTGCGCCTGAATCAGGTCGAAGGGAAGGAAGAAGAGTGCCTCGGACAGAGCGGCGTAGAGAAAGAGCGTCAACAGGTTGGTACCGACGAACGCGCGGTTGCGACAGAGCTCGGCCGGAATCATCGGATGAGAGCTGCCGCGCTCGACGAAGGCGAACGCGACAAAAGCGATGACGCCGGCGCCCAGCGAGACCCAGACGCGCGGCGCTCGCCAGCCGGATGTCGGCGCCTCGATCAGTCCGAAGATGAGCCCCGCGAGCCCGAGAGTCGCGAGCACCGTTCCCGCCCAGTCGAGCGACTTCGCGCGGGCGTTGCGTGATTCGGGCACCTTCGTCCAGGTGATCACCGCGACGCCCGCGGCGATCGGCAGATTGACGAAGAAGACGGCACGCCACGAGGACACCTGCACGAGCCAGCCGCCCAGAAGCGGGCCGATGACTCCGGCGATCGCCGTCAGCGAGGACCAGATCCCGATGGCCCGGCCTCTCTCGCCTGCCGGAAACACCGCGCCCAGGATCGCCAGGCTGGAAGGGATGAGAAGCGCCGCGCCGATTCCCTGAGCCGCGCGGGCGGCGATGAGCCAGTTGCTGCTCGGGGCGAGCCCGCAGGCCGCGGAGGATGCGGCGAACAGAACGACCCCGGCGAGGAAGACGCGCCGCCGGCCGATCCGGTCGCCCAAAGAGCCGCCGGCCAGGACGAGCGAGGAGAGAAAGAGCAGATAAGCCTCGACCACCCACTGCACCTGCGAGGCGGAAGCGTTGAGGCTCTTCTGGAGAACGGGCAGCGCCACGTTGACGACGCTTCCATCCACGAACGCCATGCTCGAGCCCAGGATCGTTGCGGCGAGAGTCCATCGCGCCGCCGATCGCCCGCACGGCGTCTCACTGCTCGACTGCGCGATCGTCTGGTCGCAGGGCCCGCTGGCCGCGAGGCTCATTGGGTTCTTGGCCCCTTCTGGACGTTCTTCAGCGCCTCGCGTCTGGAGAGATTCGAGAGAGCGTTCTGGTGCGCCGCGACGTATCGGCGAACTTCCCTTGGATCCGTCCAGGCGTACTGACGGAGCGCCCAGCCGATCGCCTTGCGAAGGAAGAACTCGCGTGAGGGCAGACTCGGCTCGATACAGGCGTAGAGCAGATCCGGGTCCGTGTCCTTCTTGAACTGGATCTGGCACAGGATGGCCGAGCGCCGCTTCCACATGTCCTTCGATCGGCTCCAGGCGAGCATCTTGCGCCGCATCGCCGCCGGATAGCGGCGCAGCAGAAATCCCAGACGGTGCGTCGCGATCGCGTCGACGTAATCCCACCACGCTCCGGTGACGATCATCTCCTCGTACATCGGCAATGCGCCCATCGTCTGAAAGGGGGCAAACCGTTTGATCTCGGTCAGCTCGATCGCCGCATAGCGCTCTTCCCGGTGGCTGGCTCGCCTCCAGATGGAGAGCACCGCGCCCCTCCAGGCGTCCGCGCTCGAAAAGTCGACGCCGGCGAAGACGGTCCGGCAGACGAGCCGCATCTTCGGCGACGAGACGCCGTGATACGGCATCGCCGACTTCATGTAGGCCTGCATGACGGGAGCGCGCGGCGAATCCGCGGCCGCCGCAAGCCCGCGGCGGAGCCTCGAGAGAAGATCCGGCCTCATCGAACGCCCGTCACCCCGGCCTCTCCTGCCGGGAGAGGGAGAGTCCTTCCGGACGCGGGTGACTCGTGCACCGCGACATGTGGCGGGTCCGCCCGCCGCAAACCCCCGCCCCTACGTCGAAAAGAGGAGCCAAGTGACTTCCGCGGTGGAACGCTAACGATCCCTCTCCGCGCGCTTGCGGGGGGAGAGGGCAGGGTGAGGGGGGCAAAAGAGGCTCTCCTTCAGACCGGCGTTTACCGAGAAGAAGACGTGACGCCCACCTGCGGCAGACTCGACTTCTTGAGCTCCTGGTTCAACGCGGCAACGTCCGCGCTCTGAATCTCCTTCCAGGCGGCGAGCTGTGATGCCAACGCCTTTTCGGTCTCGGCGACATCCGCTGCGACTCGCGGGGTCGGCTTCGCGTCGGCCCCTTCCACGATTCCGAGAAGCGTCCCGAGGGAGCGGTTCAGCCGCGTGAACGACGGGGCGGCGACCTCGTCCGGCCCGCCGGCTCCCGAGCGCGGCGAGCTCTCCTCCAGGGCCGCGGCCTTCTTCTCGAGCGCCGACACGGCGTCCGCCGCCGGCGATTGCGCTGCGCGATCTCGCACCGCGGCGACCTCCTTGCGCAGGGCTTTGACCTGCCGCAGCGCCTCGTAACCGGAGTGCATCGCCGCGGTGACGCGCGTGGCGAGCTCGAGCTGGTTGCGCAGATCCTCGGCGGAGGCAGGGACCCTCGGATCCATCTCGACCTTGAGCGGCTGGGTCTGAGTCTTGCCGCCGACAGTCAGGCGCACTGTGTAGTCGCCGGGTAGGGCCCACGGACCGAGCGGCTGAAGCGCGGTGTTGCGGTACACCGCGGCGATCGGGTACTCGTGCTCGAGCGCGTCGGGAGGCGGGAAGTGGAGATCCCAGACGAAGCGATGAAACCCGGCCTGCGCGGAGAGAGGCTGCGGCGGCCGGATCCAGTACGTTGGGATCGGAAGTTCCTTCGGATCGACCGGCGCGGGCTTGTCGGCGCTCGAGAACCGGCGGACGAGCTTTCCAGAGGAGTCGAGTATCTCCAGAGTCACGGCAGCCGGAGAGTTGCCCTTCAGAAAATAGTCCACCATCGCGCCGTCGGGAGGGTTCTCGCCGGCCGGCTCCTCCGGCGGAAGCGGAGTATCCGTGTTGGTGTTCCAGCGCACTCGCCGGGTGAGCTGCGGGCGAAAAAGAAATTCGCCGGAGGCCTTCTGGAGATCCTCCATCTGGCGCAGGGGCGTGACGTTGTCCAGGATCCAGAACGATCGGCCGTGCGTGCCTATGGCGAGGTCGTCCTCGTGGACGACCAGGTCGCGGATCGAGGTCGCCGGCATGTTCAAGCGCAGCGACTGCCAGTGATCGCCGTCGTCGCGCGAGAACCAGACCTGCCGCTCGGTTCCGGCATACAGGAGACCTTTGCGGACGGGGTCTTCCCGCACGACGTTGACGGAGGCGTTGTCCGGAAGTCCCCGGACGATCTTCTGCCAGGTCTTGCCGCCGTCGTGCGTGCGATAGATGTACGGCTTCAAGTCGTCCAGGCGGAAGCGCGAAACCGAGATGTACGCCGTCGCCGGATCGAAGTGCCCCGCGTCGATCTGCGTGACCTTGCTCCAGGCGGCCAGCTCCGGCGGCGTGACGTCGTCCCACTTTTTTCCGCCGTCCCGCGTGACGTGCACGAGGCCGTCGTCGGACCCGACCCAGATGAGGTTGACGTCTTTGGGAGATGGGCCGATCGAGTAGATGACGCCGCGGTGGCGATCGCGTTCCGGGTCTTTGTCCGCCATGTGGCCGATATTCGCCGGGACTCCCGGTTTTTCGCGCGTCAGATCTCCGCTGATCTGATCCCAGCTCTCGCCGCCATTGGTTGTCTTCCAGAGCACCTCGGCTGCGAAGAAGAGGACATGCGGATCCGCCGGCGAAAAGAGGATAGGCGCCGTGCGATCGAAACGGTGGGCGCCCGTGCGCAGAGCGACCGGCCCGATCTGCCGCGTCTGCCCGGTCGATTCGTCGAAACGCGTCCCCTTGCTGCCGTAGATGACGCCCGGACGCAGCGGGTCGGGGGCCACGTAGCCGTACTCGTCCGCGCCGACCGGGTGGAACTCGCGGAACGTGATCGCCCCGTCGTTTCCGCGGCTCCAGACTCCCGCCGAGCCGCTCTCCTGCTGGCCGCCATAGACGCGATAGGGAAAGCGGTTGTCCGTCGAGACGTGGAACATCTGCGCGGTCGGCTGGTTGTACCAGGAGCTCCACGTCCGCCCGCCGTTGACCGTGATCGTGGCTCCCTGGTCGACGCCGAGCAGGATGATGTCGGGGTTCTCCGGGTTGATCCAGATGCGGTGGTAGTCGTCTCCTCCCGGCGCACCCTTGATCGCCGTGAAGGTCTTGCCGCCGTCGGTCGATCGGTAGGTCGACGTGTTGGCCACGTAGATGACGTCGCGATTGCGCGGATCGACACGGACCTCCGCGAAGTCCGTGCCTCGTCCCCAGACGCGGCTCTCGGTGTTGACGCGCTCCCAGCTCGCGCCGGCGTCGTCGGAGCGGTATCCGCCTCCGAGCTTTCCGGCGTCCACGGTCGCGTACATCCGCTTCGGATCGGAAGCGGAGATGCCCAGGCCGATGCGGCCCAGACCCTGCTCGGGCGTGGGAAGACCCCTGGTGAGCGGCTGCCAGGTCGTCCCGCCGTCGCTCGAGTGGAAGAGGCCGCTGCCCGTTCCGGTGTACGCGTTGCCGTACTCCCACGGCCCCTGGCGCGCGGACCAGAGAACGGCGTAGACGTGCTGGGAGTTTCCGGGATCCAGCGCAAGATCGATCGCGCCCGTGTCTTCGTCCTTGTACAGGACCTTCTGCCAGGTCTTTCCGCCGTCCGTCGTCCGGAAGACCCCGCGCTCGGGATTGGGGCCGTAGGGATGCCCCAGCACCGCGACGAGGACGCGGTTGGGATCTTTCGGATCGATGACAATCGCCGCGATCTGCCGCCCGTCGGAGAGCCCCATATTCGTCCAGGTCGTACCGCCGTCAGTCGACTTGTAGACCCCGTCGCCGACGGACAGGTCCGGCCGCTGCAGCCCCTCGCCGCTTCCCACGTAGATCACGTCCGGCGACGACGGAGCCACGGCGAGCGCGCCGATCGAGCCGGTCGGCTGACTGTCGAAGATCGGATCCCACGTGCGGCCGTAGTCGTCGGTCCTCCAGACGCCGCCGTTGTTGGCAGCCATGTAGAAGACGTTGGGCCGCTTCGGCACTCCGGAGACCGCCACCGTTCGTCCGCCGCGGAACGGACCGATCATCCGCCAGCGCAGCGCCGTGGCGAACCCGGGATCGGCGGGCTGGGCGACGAGACACGGACACGACAGCCAGGCAAGGGCGACCAGAGCACCGATCGCTCGAAGAAGACGTGCGGTCACGGCAGTTCCTCCTTTGGAGAGCGAAGCATATCCGCCGGCGCCCGGGCGAAGCGGATTCCGGGCGGGCGTAGACTCTCCAACATGTCGTTGCGGACTTTGGCTCTCTGCTCGTTGGCGATCTTCCTGCTGGCCGGCGCTGCGGATGCGCAGCAGCAACAGCAGCCTCAAGAGAGCTCCGGGCCGCCGAATCCGCACCCCATCGAGCGCCAGCAGGGAAATCCCTACATCCGCGAGGGAGACGTTCACTACTCGCGGCGGCAGGACAAGCGCGTTGCCGCCATTGCGGACAAGGGAGAGATCGCCGCCGCGGTGCGCGCTTACGACACTGCTTCGGAGGCCGCGGACAGCGTCGAGGCGCGATGGAAGCTCATCCGCTCGCTCGTCTTCCAAGCGCTCTACACGGACCTCGACTCACAGGGCCGTCTGGCAGTCCTCGAGAAGGCGCGCCGGGTCTCCGAGAACGCGGTCGGGTTGCTCGAGGGCCGCGTCAAGCGCGCGGAAGGAAAGGAATTCGTGGGGTTCGCGGGGTTGACGCCTGCGGAGATTGCCGAGGCTCTTCGCAAGGACACGGACGCGCCGCCGACCTTCTACTGGGGCGCCGTTGCCTGGGGCCAGTGGGCCCTCGCCCGCGGCAAAGAGGAAGCGACGAAGCTCGGCGCTGCCGACAAGATCCGTGCGGACGCGACAATTCTCGTGGCGCTCGATCCGCGTTTCGAGGAAGGAGGCGGTTACCGCATTCTCGGCCGCCTGCACGACCAGGCCCCGCGCATGGTCGCCCAGACCGACTGGATCTCGCGTGATGAGGCTCTTCGCAATCTCCGTCTGGCGATCCAGACCGATCCGTCAAACTTCTCCAATCGGCTCTTCCTTGCGGAGGCCCTGGCGTCCGGCTCTTCGGCCGAGCGCACAGAAGCCGTGCGCCTGGCCAAAGAGCTAACGGCCGACGCCCCGTCGCCCAGCCGTCTGATCGAGGAGCTGCGCCTTCAGGAACAAGCCGCCAAGGATCTGCGCGACTGGAAGTGAGGCGGTGTAATCGTCTCGTGTGGCGAGGAGAACCTCGCCGAAAGATGCTCCGTCATCCCAAGCACCTGGTTTCCATGTCACGCCGAGCACCCTGTTTCCTTGTCACCCCGAGCACCTTATTCCCATGTCATCCCGAGCGAAGCGAGGGATCTACCCTCGTGGCGCTCCTCCCAGGGCCAAAGTCCTCGCCGAACGGGCTGAGCGAGAGATCTGACTCGTTCTCTCAGTCTTCCAGGGCAGATCCCTCGTCGCTTTCGCTCCTCGGGATGACAGATTCGCCCGCTCAGCGGGAGGAGGAATGCTCGCGGGACCGGCGGTGCCAGGGTCGCAGGACGGAGTACTCCGGCGTCGCGGTCGCCGAAGCGCGTGCCGCGGCGACCAGGCGGCGGCGCGTCAGCCTGCGGATCGCGGATTGGACGGCGCTCTTGGAGAGCCCCGTCTCCTCGGCGAGCTCCCGATGGCTGATCTTCACGGTGGCTCCGCGCCGGGCGCCCCCACGCCCCCAGAGGGCGAGGTAGACGAGAAACGCGGAGGGAGACTGGTCGTGGCCGACCAGGTCGGCCATCAGGCTGTCGAGAACATAGCGATCGATCGTGACCGTGTTCATCTATATTAGTTATAACTATAGTACTAGAAACTACAGTTCTCTGCGAGCCAGTCGATTTTTCTGGACATCCCGCTCCGCCTCTCCTAGATTGCCGGCTTCGAGGAGGACGAGATGATCAGTCAACTGAAGTTCGTCGGCATTCCCGTTCGCGATCAGGATCGAGCGCTGACTTTCTATCGCGACAAGCTCGGGTTCAAGATACACACCGACCAACCCATGGGGAAGCAGCGCTGGATCGAGCTGAAGATCCCCGGCGCCGACACCCTCGTCGTGCTCTTCACTCCGGAAGGGCAGGAGAACCGCGTCGGCACATTCTTCAACGGCGCCTTCACCTGCGACAACCTCGCGAAGACCTACGAGGAGCTCAAGGGACGCGGCGTGGAGTTCACGCAGGAGCCGAAGCAAGAGCCGTGGGGCTCCTTCGCCCAATTCAAGGACTCGGAGGGCAATACGTTCGTGCTCGGCACCAAATAGGCGATTCCATCCGCCGCATCGCTCAGGCCTGAGGCGGTCACCGAAGGCCGCCTCGGCGTTGAAATCCGATGCGTGATGCTGGATGCTGAACGAGATGAGGACTACGCTCGATGTAGACGACGACGTGCTGCAAGCGGCAAAGGAGATCGCCGCGAAGCAGAAGACAACAGTGGGCAGGTGCGCGGGCTCGTGATTCCGCCGAGCTGCCACCCGGGTGATCGCCAGAACCTTCTGGCGGGGACCAACACGGGACTTATCTCGACGCTCCGCGGATCGCGATGACGAGGGAGACCAGGTTGCAGCCGCCGTCGATGAGCCAGAGCCCCGTGGCTGCACTCCTTTAAGTTTAAGGAAAAAGGGCGGCTCGCGCCGCCCCTTTGCTGGTTGTTCGAACGGAACCGGGTCCGCTATTTCTTTCGGATGTAAGTGATCTCCATCATCTTGTAGTTCTTTCCGGTCGGATCCGATCCCCACATCTCCATCGTGTGATGATCGTTGTCGGCGACGACGACCTTGTTGGTGATCTTGGACATCTTTCCGGTCATGGGATCGGCGACCATGGCGGTCGTCGTCAGGGTGTTGCCCTTCATCGTGCCGCTCGAATTCATCATGCCGGTCGAGGCGCTATCCATCCAGGTCCCGACGTACTTCTTGGTCGTGTTGTCATAGCCCTGATAGCCGATGCCGGAGAAGGGCTGGCCCATGAACGTGCCGGTGTAACTCATTTCGACGTAGCGATCTCCGAGCACCCACTTGTTCTCGGAAACTCCGGTCGACACGTCCGGGGGCTTCGAGGGGTCCATCCACATCTTGACCGTCGTGTCGAACGTCCCCACCACCGCGTCGAGCTTCTTGTGGGCCTCCCCAGGGGTGCCCGCTTTCTGCATCATCTCCATCATGGCTTTTTCGTCGGGGGGCGCTGCCGGCTTCTTACCCTTGGATGCCGCCCCCTTTTCCTGAGCCAGGGCCGCCGAAGCGAGCAAAGCGGCCAGAGCCAAAGCTATCGCTGAGACTGGAAACCGAGATTTCATGAGACTCCTCCTTCGATGAAGTTCGAAACTTCGATGAGGTTCGAACCCTTTCGACGGGAGTCTACGTGAAAATCGGGCGCAAGTTTCGCGGCTTTCGCCGCGCGGGACTCGGGACTCGGGACTCGGGACTCGAGAGCTTCGAATCCCGCGTTTTCCGGTCGACCAGTCTCCGCGTGCCGGCAGCTAGGGGGATTTCGCCGCGGGACTCGGAATGTGCCCGCGACCCCAGCGTTCGAGTCCCCAGTTCCGAGTCCCGAGTCCCGAGTCCCGACAAATCACCGCGACGGCAGTTTCTTTTCCAGGTCGTTCAAGCGTTTCTCGAGATCCTTGAGCTTGTCCTGGAGCTTTTCGAGGCCTTCGAGGCGTCCGATCCGCGGCATCTCGAAGTGAAAGTCCCGAAAGTCGCGTCCCCAGTCGCGGGACTGCTCCCGAATCCGGTGGCGGAGATCCCCGAGCTCGATCTCGCGCCCCTTGCGCTCCTCGATCGTCGCGGTCAGGGTCCGGGCGCTCTTGTTGCGCTGGACCTCGATCTTGACGGTCTCGCCCGCCTTCTTGCGGCGGATCGCGCGAGACAGGTCGCGTGAAGATTCCACGCGCTCGCCATCCACCCGCGTGACGACGTCTCCGACCTGAAGGCCTGCTTTGGCGGCCGGCGTGCCCGTCTCGACGTCGGCGACGAGAATTCCGGCGTCTCGCGGGGCGCCGAAGTGCTCTCGGAGGGCCGGTGTGATTTCGAGTAAATGAATCCCGAGGTATCCGCCCCGGTGGCTGCCCACATGCAGCACCATCGAGTCATCGTCGTCATCCAAGGACAGCAGGCGCTCGCCGTTGATGACGATCTCCTTTTCGTCCCGGGGCTCGTCGCCGGCCCGCAAAGAGGAGGCAGGACAAACCGCCAGCAGGACGAGGAGCGGGGCCGCCTTGAGCATTGCCGTGGTCATGGGAAGAAGCTCCTTTCGAACGAGGAGACGCCACCTCCGGCCGAAGGTTTCGCGGTTGTATTCTGATGGACAGCAGTCAATTAGCGCCTCGTCTGTCATTCTGAGGACCGCAGCGACGAAGAATCTGTTCTCGTCCCGACGAGGGTAGATTCTTCGCTTCGCTCAGAATGACAAGGGATGTAGTCGGAATGACATGGGAGAAATGACGGGGGAAGGGCAGGAATGACGGGGAAGGGGCAATGAACGGGCGAGGGGAGCGCCCCTTCTGTCATTCTGAGGAGCCCCTCCACTTCCCATGTCATCCCGAGCGAAGCGAGGGATCTGCCCCGTGACTTTCATTTGACCTGAGGAATCTCTCGGGGCAGGCTACGCGACGAAGAATCTGTTCCCGTCTCTACGCGGGGAGATTCTTCGCTTCGCTCAGAATGAGAAAGGATGCAGTCGAATGACGGGGGAGAGGACGGAATGACAGGGGAGGGGACGGAGGACTCAGAGATGAGCATCGATCGGAGAGGTTTCCTGCGGCTCGGAGTGGCGGCGGCCGCGACGGGTTTGGCAGCCAAGCGTGTCCTTGCGAAAAAACCCTTGCCACCACCAGACGGCGCGCAGGTCAAAACGGCGGGGATCAAGCTGATTCGCGTGGACGGCAAGTACAACGTCTGGACTAAGCGCGTCGGCTCGGGCCGGGTCAAGATGCTGACCCTGCACGGAGGACCTGGCTGCACGCACGAGTACTTCGAGTGCTTCGAGGACTTCCTTCCTCAGGCCGGAATCGAGTTCTTCTATTACGACCAGCTCGGCTCGGCGTATTCGGATCAGCCGGACGACCCGTCGCTGTGGACGGTCGATCGGTTCCGAGAAGAGGTCGAGCAGGTCCGCTCCGCCCTCGGCCTCGAGAACTTCTATCTCCTCGGCCATTCCTGGGGCGGGATGCTCGGGATCGAGTACTTGCTCAAGTATCAGAAGCACGTGAAGGCCGCGATCATCTCCGACATGACGGCCTCCATCGCTTCGTACATGCAATACGCCGCGCAGCTGAGGTCCCAGTTGCCGGCGGAGGTGCTCGCCGTGCTGGACAAGTACGAGGCCAAGGGAGAGTACGAAGCCCCCGAGTATCAGGAAGCGATGTTCAAACAGGTCTACACCAAGCACCTCTGCCGGCTTGATCCGTGGCCGGATCCTGTCGAGCGGACGTTCAAGCACTTGAGCGTGAAGGTCTACAACACGATGCAAGGCCCCAACGAGTTCGTCATCACCGGCAACTTCAAGGACTGGGATCGCTGGAACGATCTTCCTCGGATCACCGTGCCGACGCTCCTGATGGTAGGCCGCCACGACACGATGAGCGTCGAGGACATCCGCAAGATGGGGCGCGCGATCCCGCATTCCCGAGTGGCCGTCTGCGAAAACGGAAGCCACCTCGGCATGTGGGACGACCAGCAGGCGTACTTTCGGTACCTGCTCGGTTTCGTGAGAGACGTCGAAGCGGGCAAGCTCCGCTAATCCGTTAAGAAGCGTCATCGGCGATACGGGTCGGGTGACGGGATTTGGCGGCGGGATCCGGTTTGCTCCTCCAACGGGCTTCCGGTCAGCGAGTTGGAGGAGTGTCGACATCTGGCCCTCGCTTTGCACTTCAGGCAGCGCACCCCAATCCCATGCCGCGCAACAACGAGACGACCGAGGCCTCTTTTCCGTTCACGGCCTACGACGTAGCCGTGGACCGCGACAGCCTGACCGCCTGGGACCTCGGCTCCGACGGCACCGGCTATGCCGTTCAGCTGACGGGTCCTCTGGATGATCGCTGGGAGCGGTCCTTCTATCTCATTCGAACCGAGTCGGGCAGCTACGCCCGCTTCCACCTGGATCCCGCCAAGAAGATCGTCTGGTTTGCATGTCGGGAGGGGGACCGCCCCGCCAAGATGCAGCCCGTGATCGACACGCTTTGCCGGATCGTCTCCTCGGTCAACGAGCGAGCCGAGGCCGAGGCGTGGGGGGAATGGGGAGAGAAGGTCTAAAAGTCCAATGTCTAAAGTCTAAAGTTCACGCGTAAGTCAGTCTTGCACCTTAGACCTTAGACCTAGACGCCTACCCAATCCGCCAGCCCCGTCAGATCGCGGAATTCCTGATCGGGCGCACCTGCCGATCCGACGGGTTGCCGTTTCCGATTGATCCACGCCACCGGAATGCCGAGCTGCTTGCACGGCACGACGTCGTGGAAGTAGCTCTGCGCGGCGTGGAGCCAGCGGGATCCTGCCGGTAAGCGCGCTCGGGCTGTCGTGAAGTGCCCGTGCGCCGGCTTGTAGGAGCCGACCTGCTGTGCCGTGACGATCAATTCGAACGGAACGCCGAAGTGACGGCGCGTCCCGGCGAGCAGATCGTCGTCGACGTTGGAGAGGATGCCGAGCTTCACGCCGCCTGCGGCGAGCCGCACCAGGGCCGGGTTCGTGTCCGAAAACGGCGGCCAGGACGGAAGGCTCTCGGCGAGAAAACCGGTTCCCTCGGGCGGCACCGTCCAGCCCAGGCGCTCGACGACCTGCTCGGCGGCGATCCCGAGAACCTCTCGGTAGCGGCGATAAGACTCCGCCTCGATGACGGGCTCGATCGCGTGGTACACGTCGAGCACGGAGCTGCGGTCCACGGTCCGACCTTTGCGGCCGGCTTGCGCCGTAAAGGCGCCGGAGATCCCGCGCTCCCAGTCGATCAGGGTGCCGTAGCAGTCGAATGTGATCCAGTCGAATCTCGGCGGCGCCATGTCCGAAGTATCCTTTCTCCCGCCGTCGGGGGACAAGCTCCCTCGGAGCGGAAGAAGATGAGCGAAACCGAAACGATCGAGCAATCCGTGCGGGCAGTCCTCGACCGGCTTGGGGCGGCGTACGCGGTGATTCCCTGCGATCCCGCGCTGGCGGATACGGCGGCCTTCTGCGAGCACTACGGCGTGGCTCCTTCGGAGTCCGCGAATACGATAGTGGTGGCTTCGCGCAGGGAGCCGAAGGTCTACGCCGCCTGCCTCGCCCTTGCGACGACGAAGCTCGACGTCAACCACAAAGTCTCGGAGCTTCTGGGCGTCAAGAAGCTCTCCTTCGCCTCGCCCGAGGAGACGATCGCCGTCACCGGAATGATGATCGGCGGCGTCACGCCTTTCGGCTTGTCGGCGGAGCTTCCGTTCTACGTGGACAGCCGGATCGCGGCGCTGCCGGGCGTCGTCGTGGGCGGCGGCAGCCGCTCCTCGAAGCTGCGCGTGTCCGGAGAGGTCTTCACTCGCATGCCGAACGCTCGGATCGTCGAAGGTCTCGCGATCGACCGGGAGCCGTGATCTCCGCTAGCGCTCCTTGCGCTCCGACTCCCAGACCGGCCGGTAGTCGTAGGTGGGATAGAACTCGGTTCGGAAAGCGCCCCACGCACCATGCTCGATCGCGAAATTAGCTTTCGCCCGCGGCAGTCGCTTCGCGACCGGCGGCCGAGAAAGTTCAACACCGGAGCCGGGCCCGAACCGGAGACGCTGGTGAATCTTGTCTTCGGAACTTTTTCAGCCGAGCCGGCGAAGAAAGACGTGTTGGGTCTTCTGCTTCTGGTAGCCGCGCCTCTGGTAGAAGCCGTGCGCGGCTTCCCGCTCGACGCGGGACCGGACTCGAACGTTGCGAAACCCGTGTCGCAGGCACCACGCCTCTGCGGCGCCGACGAGGTCTTCTCCGAGTCCCTTTCCCCGATGGGACTCTCTGACGATCAGGCCCTTGATCTCCGCGACGGAGTCGTGGGTGAGGCTGGGATCCGCGCCGACGTGAATCCAGCCGGCGACCGTTCCGTCGGGCAGCTCCGCGACGAAGAGCGCCTCGTCGCGGGTGCCGCGGATCCGGTCCAGGCGCGGCTCGAGCTCCGCCAATGTGACCGGATAGCCGAGCTGGTCGCTCAACGCGGCGACGGCCGGCAAGTCCTCCGAAGTCATCTCCCGCACTCCCAAGGCAACCGTCATTATGAAGCCTCACCGCGCGAGCGGATCGCGGCGGAGTGATTCCGGCAGCATGGCGGGCGTTCTTCTCGTCGATGCCGGACTGGTCCTCCTGCTCATCGGGGCGCTCTCTCTCTCGTTCGCCCTTTCCGCTTTCTCGGTATCCACAGCCGCGGAACCGCGGCAATGTGCCTGGCGGCCGGGCTGGCAAGCTTTGCGGCCGGAGCGCTTCTGCCGGCACGGCTGCAGCATGTTCCGGTGCACCGCTCCCGCCTGGACGATACCGTTCCCGACTATCAATTCCGGGAGCATCACGAGATCCGGATCGCCGCGTCGCCGGAACGCGTCTTCGCCGCCGTCCGCGAGGTGACGGCGCGCGAGATCCGTTTCTTCCTCCTCCTGACCTGGATTCGTTCTCCGCGCATCCGGAGGGCTCCGGAGTCGATCCTTGCGCCCAGAGCCGATCAGCCTCTGCTCGACGTCGCGCTGCGGTCCGGTTTCGTGCTTCTGGCGGAGGAGCCACCCAAGGAGATCGTCATCGGGACGCTTCTCGGCCGGCGACCCCCGGGCATCACGACTCCGGAGGCATTTCGCGCACTTGACACTCCGGGCGTCTCGAAGGCCGTGATGAACTTCCGGATCGAAGAGGACGGTTCTTCCGGATGCCGATTGATCACGGAAACGCAGGTCTTCTCGATCGGCGAATCCGCCCGCCGCGATTTCGGAATCTACTGGCGCATCATCTATCCGGGCAGCTCGCTGATCCGGTACATGTGGCTCGACGCCATCCGCCGTCGGGCAGAGGGTCCGCCGGGAGCCGGCGGCGCGCAGCGATCGGGGATATCGTGAACTCGATGCGCTCCGATCTGCCGGCTCTCTCTCTGCTCTCCGCCATGATCACGCCGGCGGTTCTCATTTCTGCCTGCGGCGCTCTCGTCTTTTCGACGTCCTCGAGGCTCGCGAGGATCGTGGATCGCGCGCGCAAGCTGTCGCAACTCGTGGAGGATCTGGCTGCCGGCCGGGTCGCCGACTTCGTCGTGGAGCGGCGCGCACATGTGGACGCGCAGCTGGATCTCCAGTCGAGGCGGGTGCGCCTCATTCAAAATGCGATGGCGAGTCTCTACCTGGCGCTCGCGGCTTTCGTGGGGACGACGATCGCGATCGGTCTCGCCTTCCTCGCGAGCTCGGCGGCATGGATACCGACCGCGCTCGGCTTCGCCGGCACGTTCGTGCTCTTCTTCGCGTGTCTGCTCCTGATTCGCGAGTCTCGTCTGGCGGTGCAGGCCATCAAGACAGAGATGGCATTCGCTCGACGGATGCAGGGTTTGTATGAAGCAAAGTCGACAGCTCGTGCTTCGCAGCGAAGCGAAGACGCTGCTTCGCAGAGTAGCATCGACAGTCGACAGTCGACAGCGGAGCGCCGGAAGTAGGCCGTTAGAATCCGGCAGAGGAGAAACGAGAGTGCCTCTCGAGGTTGTGACCCCGCGGATCCGGGGCTTCATCTGCACCAACGCCCATCCCGCAGGCTGCGCGGCGGCGGTGGACGAGCAGATCCAGTTGGCGGAAGCGGCCCGATCGCGGACCGGCTCCGGCGGCAACGCCCTCATCCTGGGCGGCTCCACGGGCTATGGGCTCGCTTCCTGGATCACGACGACCTTTGCTCATCGCATGTCGACGCTCGCCGTTTTCTACGAGCGGCCTCCCTCGGAGAAGAAAACCGGCAGCGCCGGCTTCTACAACGCCGTCGCGGTGACGAAGGCGGCGGCCGAGCGCGGTCTGAAAGCGGCCGCGATCAACGGCGACGCCTTCTCCAACGCAGTCAAGCAGGAGGTGATCGAGCGCCTCCGGCGCGACTTCGGCCCTCTCGACCGAGTCATCTACAGTCTTGCATCGCCGGTGCGTGTGCATCCGGACGACGGCCGCACGATCCGCTCGAGCCTGAAACCGGTCGGCGAAGCGTACACGACCAAGAGCATCGATCTGGATAAAGACCGCGTGATCGACGTCACGCTGGAGCCCGCGGCCGAGGCGGAAGTCGCGGATACGGTCGCGGTTATGGGGGGGGACGACCTGGGCAGATGGGTTTGCGCTCTCGAGGAGGCAAAGCTTCTCGCCCCCGCCGCGCGCGTGATCGCCTACTCGTACATCGGGCCGAAGCTGACCTGGCCGATCTATCGGACGGGCACGATCGGCCTCGCGAAGGCGGACCTCGAAAAGACGACCCGCGACATCGACAAGCGCCTGGCAGAATCGATCGGCGCCCGCGCCTGGGTTTCCGTCAATGCCGCCGTCGTGACGCAGGCCTCTTCGGCGATCCCCGGAGTCCCGCTCTATCTGGCGCTGCTCGGCAAGATTCACGGCGAAAAGGGGCTGACCGAGAAGCCGATCGATCAGATCCTGCGCCTCTTCGCGGAGCACGTGGGACCGGGAAAGACGCCGACCCTCGACAGCGAAGGCCGGATCCGGATCGACGACCGAGAAATGACAGACGACGTGCAGGAGGTCATCGCGCGGCGCTGGCGGGAAGCGACGACCGAAACGCTGCCGCAGCTGGCCGACCTCGACGGTTTCAAACGCGACTTTCGCCGCCTCTTCGGCTTCGAGGTCGAAGGGGTCGACTACGCGCGCCCCGTCGAGATCGACGCGGCACTTCCGGTCTAGGCTCCGGGCACGACTCGGGGCAGGCGCCATTGCCACCGGCTGTGGTCAGTTTGTAGCGCGAAGGTGACAACCCGCGCGATGAGCGAACTAAGCTGTCCGTCGGAAGCAACTGAAAAAGCATGACTTGAACGGCTTTTCTAATTGCCCTTTCCGGCACGCGAGTTGCCAGTTGACTTTGTTGGAGGCAGATATGGAGAAGAAAACAAGATTGGTCCGCTGGATCGCTGGACTGGCTCTTGCTTCCGCACTTTCTTTTGGTCCGGCAGCGGCGGTCGCTTCCGCCTGGGACGGCGGATCGCGGTTTGCTTTCTCGGGACGGTTTGCTGGACCGCACGGACGCGTTTTCGTGCACGCCGGGCGCTTCCCGCGCTTCGCGCATCGGCCGTTTTTCGCGCGTCGGTCGTTCTTCGCGCCGAGGCCGTTCTTTCGCGTTCACCGCCCGTTCTTCCGGCCCTTTCGGTCGGTACGCGTGTTCGTCTACGACCCCTTCCCGCACTGGGTCGTTCGCCGGGTCTATTACGACCCGGACTGCTACCCGTACTGAACGAAGGCCGATTCGTGAAGTCGAAGCCGCGGGTCGACCGCGGCTTTTGTTTGCCTCAAGGCTTTTCCGCCGCACAAGAGCTTGAACGGCGGTCCGAACCATGTGACTCCCTCGCTCAGACGCCGCTCGCAGAGACGGGCGGCCCGGTTCTTCAAGACCAGGAGCCGGGCCACCTCACGCGCGGTTCGGAAGGGTCGGCACCCGTGAGAGACTTCCCGGGTTTCATGTCAACGTCGAAGATCTCGAAGGGGTGGGGGCGCCGGGGAAGGATGGAAAATAAATCTCCTTTGCTTGCCGTGCTTGTCGCGGCGCTCGCGATCTCGGCCTGTCATCCGGGGAGCTTTCAGCCGATCGTGATCGATATGAGCAACAAGACGCCGGCGGCGGCCCCCGAGGCGGCGACCCCGACGCCGGTCCCTCCTGCGCCCACCGCGACGAGGCCGGCGCCCGTGTCGACACCGGCTCCCAGGAGCGAACCCGTCTCCATTCCGTCGGTGACACCGGTGCCCCCGGCTCCCGGTCCGGTCTCCGGCGGCTCCGGACACGCGCCCGAGGCGGCCGTGGACGGACAGAACGCGGCGTTCAACCGGCACGATCTGGACGCGCTCGTTTCCTTCTACTCCTCGGAGGCGATCTTCTACGGGTTTCCGGATCGCGTCCGCCATTCCGGCATCGACGAGATCCGCCGTTCCTATGCGAAGGGCTTTGCGGAGAGTCCCTCGATGGAAGTGAAGGTCTCGCACCGCCTCCTGCAGGGGGCGTACGTGATCGATCAGGAAACGATCTCCGGGCTCCCCGGGGGCCAGTCGATTCCCGTCGTTGCGATCTACGAGATCCGCGACGGACGGATTCGCCGCCTCTGGTACGTTCAGTAGCGGGATGCTCGCCTCGCTTCTGATGGCCGCCTCTTTGCTCGCGCCCGAGGGGCCGGGCGCGCCCGCGCCCGCCGCCTATCTCTACCGCGCGGCGCTCGTGCAGGCCGCGCCGGGAAAGCTGCTCGATCTGATCGACAACTACAAGGCGTTCTTCCCGGCTGTGGCGGCGAGCGGCGACGAGCACCCGATCTGGATGCGTCATAGCCAGGGGGACCGCTGGGATCTGCTGCTCCTCTTTCCGATGGAGAGCTCCGCTGAGTATTTTCGACCGGAGCGGATCGCGCGGCGCGAGAAGAGCCCTTCGATTACGCAGGCGCTGGCCAGATTGCGGGACCTGACCGCCTGGCAGGAAGACATCTTCGTCGAGGGGCCGCCAATCAAAGAGCTCCGCGCGCGGGCGGAGAAGGCCGGCTTCTTCCACGTGGAGATGTTCGAGGTGCTGGCGGGCCGGCGCAGCGACCTGCGCCGCGAACGCGAGATGGAGAACGCCTACTTGAAGCGCCTCGGGCGGCCGGAGAACGCGATCTTCCTGCGGGAGAGCGGAGCTGCCTGGGACCTCTTCACCGTCGGCTTCTATCGAGACCTGAAGCACTACGCGGAAAGCGCCGACATACCCGAGAGCCTCCAGGACGAGGCCGCGCGGGCGGCCGGCTTCGAATCGACCCGCGCCATCGGGCCTTACTTGCGATCCTTGATTCGCCTGCACCACGACACTCTTGCGGTGGCCGTGAAGTAAATCGGCAGGAAAAAGAATGTTCGTCGGCCACTTCGGCGTCGGGCTCGCCGCCAAGCGAGCGGCTCCGCGGGTTTCGATCGGGACGTTCTTCCTCGCTGTGCAGTGGGCGGATCTGCTCTGGCCCATCCTGCTTTTCGCGGATGTGGAGCACGTGCGCATCGTTCCGGGCCTGATGAAGCTCTGTGCCCTGGACTTCTACGACTATCCGTGGAGCCACAGCCTGGCGGCGCTGGTCGTGTGGGGCATTCTTTTCGGCGCGATTCATTGGATCGTCCGGCGCGATCTGCGCAACGCTTTCATCCTCTTTCTCTGCGTCGTCAGCCACTGGGTTCTCGATGTCCTCATGCACCGGCCGGACATGCCGGTGTTTCCTCGGGGACCGTTCGTGGGTCTCAGTCTGTGGAACTCGGTGCCCGGGACGCTCATCGTCGAAGGACTGGTCTACGTGGCCGGCATCACTCTCTACGTTCGAACGACGCGCCCGAAGGATCGAATCGGTCTGTGGGCATTCTGGCTTCTGATCGGGCTCCTCTTCGCCCTGTGGATCGGCGCGCTCTTCGGGCCGCCGCCTCCCAATGCGCGGGTCCTCGGGATATCGGGTTTGTTTGGCTGGATTCTGTTGCCGTGGGGCTACTGGATCGACAGGCATCGGGAAGTGACGAGTGACGAGTGACGAGTGACAAGAAGGAAAACAGGTCCCCGTTTACTCGTCACTTGTCACTAGTCACTTGTCACTTCTGTTCCAGTAGTCCCAAACGGCTCGACTGATTCTTGCGATTGTCCGCTCTCGCGCTTCCAGATTCCGCGGAGAGGCTTTGATGAAAACGGCGACCGCGAGGTGCTCTCCCCGCGGCAGCGTCAGGATTCCAACGTCGTTCGTACAGGCGGAGACGCCTTCCGTCTCGCCGCAGGCTCCGGTTCGATGGGCGACAGGAGCTCCCGGCGGAAGAAGGCCCTTCAAACGATCCGGTCCTGCCCGGCAACGGAAGAGCAACGCGAGAAGTCTGTCGTCGCCGGCGGGGCTCAACCCGAGTCGGCGCTCTTGAAGCCTGGCGAGCAGATCGGCCATGGCCTCGGGAGTCGCGGTATCGCGCGGATCCTCGAGAAAGCGCTTCGCGGCCTGACGCCGGAGCGCGGGGGAAACCCTCTCGGCCGACCGCTCGAACTCGGGCAGGGACCAGGGTGAGGGAGCCGCCGGGACTCCGAAATAGTCGAGCGCGAGCTCCCTCTCCGAGCGGTCGATCTGAATCTCGGTCAAGCCGAGGTCTCGCAAACGGGCGGCCACGGCGCCTGGCCCTCCGCAAAGACGCAGAAGCAAGTCCGCGGCGGTGTTGTCTCCTTCGACGAGAGTCCGCTCGAGCAATTCGGATGTTTTCAGCGTGACTCCGCCGGAGGGGTGAGCCACCGCGATCGGGCTGTGGCCCGGTTCGAGGTCGGTCGCCGATACGAGAACCGTCTGGTCCAGCCGCAGTCGCCCGGCGTCGACCTGCCTCAGAAACTCGATCGCGAGCGGCAGCTTGAAAACGCTGGCCAGCGGGAACCGGTCGCGGCCCGCGAGGGAGACGCGGTCACCCGATTCGATCGCGATGACGGCGACACCGACGGGGCCTCCGGCTTCCGCGGCCAGTCGAGCAAGCTCCCGGGAGAGTGCTTTCGTTGTCGGCTCGGGTGTCGCCGCAGCGACGGCTCCCACGAACACCGCGAGCGTGATTCCGATCTTGGTCATGACCGGATCTTTCTCATCGCCGAAAAGTCTAGTTTGTAACCGGCTCGACTCTTGCTGCGTTTGAGAAGCAGGGGAGAGGTCGCTGTGAGAAAACGGACTCGGAGGGTCGGGGTCCTGGCAGCCCTGTTGATCGTCGCCGGTTGCTGGGCACTGTGAGAAGAACTCGAACGACGTCACCAATCCGATTCCCACCGTCACCTCCCTGCCGGTCTTGTCGCCGACGTCGCCGCTAGTGACTCCGACTTTCTTCCCCTTTCCTCCGACGCCGACGGCCGGGACGCCGCCCCCGACCCTTCCGCCTCCCGGCGCCGGAACACCCACTCCGATCCTGACGACGCCGACTCCCATGACGACGACGACCGCGCCGCCGACGGCAACCCCGGCGCTCACGGCGCCGCCGACGCCCACGGCCGTACCCACCGTTGTACCGAGCCCGACCTCGAACTTCCCGACCCCATCGCCTATCTTCCAGACGCCAACAGTGCCTCCAAGCCCCACGTCCATTTTTCAAACCCCGACCCCGATCTTCCAAACGCCGACGTTTCCTCCCAGCCCCACTTCGATCTTCCCGACTCCGACGCCCTGAGGATTAGAATCCGGACCATGAAACTCCCGAGCCCTCGGCTGGCCGCCTCCTTCATGCTTCTGCTCCTTTCGGTCGCACCGCAGGCGCGCGCGTCGCTCCCCTTCGTCGAGGACGACTACGCACGCGCTCTCGAGCAGGCGCGCGCGCGCAACGTCCCGATCTTCCTCGAGGCCTGGGCCCCCTGGTGACACACGTGCCGCTCGATGAGGGCCTTCGTCTTCACCGACAACGCCCTCGGACGGCGCGCCAGACAGTTCGTCTGGCTCTCGATCAACACCGAAAGGGCGGGTAACAGCGGAGTTCTCTCCCGTTTTCCCGTGGAAGCCTGGCCCTCCTTCTTCGTGATTGACCCGCGGACGGAAAAGGTCGCGCTGCGATGGGTCGGGGGCGCGACGCTCCCGCAGGTCGAAAGGCTCCTGGACGACGGCCGCCGAGCGGTTACGGGAGGCGGAAAGGGTCTCGAGGAGATCCTGGCTCGCGCCGATCGACTCTACGGAGAGAAGCGAAACGCGCAAGCGGCTGCGGCCTACCGCGAGGCCCTGGCGAAAGCTCCGCCGCGGTGGAAGCATCGAGCGCGGGCGACGGAGTCCCTTCTCTTTGCCCTGCAGTCCACGCGAGACTTCGGCGCCTGTGCCGGCACGGCACGGGCCGCATTTGCCAGGCTGGCGCTAACGCCCTCGGCCGCGAACGTCGCCGCGACCGGCCTCGATTGCGCGCTCGCGCTCGACGCCGGCGATCCGCGGCGCTCGAGCCTCGTCGCGGCGCTCGCCGCGGATGCCCGGCGGGTCATCGACCATCCGCGCCCGGGTTGGGCCGCCGACGACGTGTCGTCCGTCTACGATCAGCTGGCGCAAGAACGCTCCGCCGCCAAGGACGAGAACGGACGGCGCGAGGTCCTGACCGGCTGGGCGCGCTTCCTCGAAGGGGAGGCCGCCCGCGCGAAGACTCCGGAAGCCCGCGCCGTCTTCGATTCGCATCGCGTCTCCGTCTACCTGGCGCTCGGAGAGCCCGAGCGCGCCGTGCCGATGCTCGAAGCCTCGCAGCGAGACTTGCCCGATGACTACAACCCGCCCGCGCGCCTGGCCGCCGCGTACAAGGCCATGAAGCGCTGGGACGACGCGCTCGCCGCCATCGACCAGGCGCTCGCGAAGGCGTATGGACCCCGAAAGGTCGGTTTCTTCGGAACACGCGCGGACATCCTCGCGGCCAAAGGGGACGCCGCCGGTGCGCGTCAGACGCTCGAAGAGGGGATCCGGTTTGCCGAAGCACTTCCCGCCGAGCAGCGCTCGGATCGGAGCATTGCTGGGTTGAAGAAAAAGCTCGCCGAGGTCAGTTAGCGACCTGTTGAAGCCTCCCGCAGAGCGGCGCGGCCACGGCTCTGGTGCGATCGGCCTCGCGCCAGGATCGATCGCACTTTGCCGATCTCGGCGGAGCCGGCGTCTCCCGCGAGGAACGCCTGAAATCCGGGCACGACGTGGTTGAGGTACGTCAGCTCTTCGCGGCGGGCGGCGACGAGACTTTCCGGTACGGCATATTTCTCGATCTGATTGCGAGCCGTCCTCGCCGCCTCGAGGGCTCGCCGGGCCGCGGCGAGGCAGGCCGGCGTTTCTCGGCGGGCGGAGATGGCGTCGAACTCGGCAAGCGCGTTTTCCAGGGGAGCTTCGACCTGCGTCGCAAACGCGAGAAAGTCCCGCGCGCTCGTATCGGTCGGCGGCGGCGGCTTTTCCTGGCAGGCGGACGCCGCGAGGATCAGTGACAAAACGAGGGCGGGCGGCTTTCCCTTCTTCAAGCGACGTATAGAAGGACGACGAGAAAGTGCAAGACGCTGCCCCCGAGCACGAACAGGTGGAAGACGCCATGGCTGTGGGCGTACTTCTCGTCGACGATGTAAAAAAAGACGCCGGTCGTGTAGAGAATCCCTCCCGCAAAGAGCCAGGCCATGCCTGTGGATCCAATCGTCCGTTGGAGCGGGAAGAATACGGCGAGCGCCAGCCATCCCATCAACAGGTACAGGGTGATCGACAGCGCGCGCACGCGCCGCGGAAGGAGGAACTCCTGCAGGATGCCCACTGCCGCCAGCGTCCAGACTGCCGCCAGGAGGGCCGTTCCGAGGGAGCCGCGCAGGCTCACGAGAGAGAACGGCGTGTAGGTGCCGGCGATCAGCAGATAGATGCTCGTGTGGTCGAGGCGCCGAAAAACCCGCTTCGCGCGGCCGGAGAGCGCGTGGTAGAGGGTCGAAAAAAGATAAAGAGCGACGAGCGTGATTCCGTAGATCGCGAAGCTCGTGATCCGGCGCGGATCGTGCGTCCGAATGGAAGTCGCGAGCAATCCCGCCAATCCGGCTACGGCAAAGAGGGATCCCGCCAGATGAGTGGTGCTGTTGAAGACTTCGCCCGGCTCCATGCGTCAGGATTGTCACAGGAAAGCCCCTCTACTCGAAGCGAAGATCGTATGCGGCGTCTGGGCTGGGTGATGGGCACCGCAGACAGCATGCCATTCCGATCCGATGCCCTTGTCATCCCGAGCGGGGCGAGGGATCTACTCTCTTCCGGCCCCAGGGGCAGATTCCTCGTCGCTCCGCTCCTCGGAATGACAATGAAGTCGCTCCGCTCCTCGGAAATGACGGCAGCAGTGGCGAGGCTCAACGCGTCAGAAGAATCGTGATCGACCCGCTCTCGTTGTTCGCGGTCACGGCGTCGGCGCGGCCGTCTCCGTCGAAGTCGGCCAGCAAAACCCGCCAGGCTCCCCGGCCGTTGTATGGGACCGTTACGGTGCGAGAGGGGGAGAGACCGTCGGGGCCTCCTAAGGCGATCGTCAGATCGTTACTTCCGGCGTTGACGGTCACGGCGTCGGCGTAGCCGTCTCCATTGATGTCTCCTGCAGCTACGTCGCCCGAGCCTCGGCCGGTCGGGATCTTCGGGCCGAGACGGAAATGGCCGCGCCCGTCTCCGAGAAGAAACGTCAATCCGTCTCCGGAAGGATCCGTGATCTGCCCCGAGTAGTTCGCGATCACGAGGTCCGGTTTGCCGTCCTTGTTCAAGTCCGCCACCGCCACGGCGAACGGGGAAGGTCCGGCGGAGACCGGCGGGTCCGAGGCGCCGGAAAAATGACCGTGCCCGTCGCCGCGCAGGATCGTGACTGCCCGCTCGACCATGTTGGGAGTGACGATGTCGCAGTGACCGGCGCCGGAGAGATCCGCGAGGCGGAGGTTGCGATAGTTCTTGCGGCCTGCTTCGATCGTGACTCCCGGCGTCGCGAAGCCTCCTTTGCCGTCTCCTTTCAGGAGCGTCATGCGGTTTTCCGCCCAGCTGTCGATGACGAGATCGAGAATCCCGTCCCCATCCACGTCGCAAGTGGCGATCGTGTGCGGGTGCGGATGGCTCCGCACCACGAGAGGGGAGCCGGGCGCGGGCCGGAATCTCCCTCTTCCGTCTCCCAGAAGAACGGTGACGCGGGGCGTGCCGTGGTTGGCGATCGCGACGTCGAGTTTCCCATCGCGGTCGAAGTCGCCAACGGCGATCTCGGTCGGGGAGGGGCCGGCTGGAAAACTATCGCCTCGGCGCAAGCCTCCTCTCCCGTCGCCGAAAAAGATTGTCAGGTCGTTAGCCTCGTCGCTTCCCACGAGAAGGTCGAGCTTTCCGTCGCCGTTGAAGTCTCCCGCGGCGAGCGCCGACGGGCGGTGGCCGGGCAGCTCGATCGTCCGGCTCGACCGGAACGGATTCTTCGACGCCGACTGCGGCAGGGAGGCCGTCGCCGGGAGGACCAGCGCGAGAAGAAGGAGTGCCCTCACGCGTCGAAGAGTTACGATCGCCTGACCGAGCGGCAGCGCGTTCCTTGACATATAAGTAATTATCGCGGCGAAGGCCTGAGTCCGTAGCCATAGGTCGTGGGCAGCCGGTCCATTTGCGCAGAGGAGAGCCGCCATGGCAAAGCCCGAAAGAGCTCGCGCAACAAAAAAGTCACGCTACTCGGTTCACCCGGGCGTCGCGATGGTTCAGAACTGGGTCGCGACACTGAAGGAGAAGACGGGACGGTCGCTCGAGGAACGGCTCGCACTCGTGAAGCGATCGGGCCCCAGGACGGAAAAGGAGCGCCGCGAATGGCTGAAGACGCAGCATGGCCTCGGGACCAACTCGGCCTGGTGGATCGCGGAGCGCGCGGAGGGGAAACCGATTCTGGACGACGACCCGCAAGCCTACCTTCAGGCCGCGGAAGGCTACGTGGAGAAGATGTTTTCCGGAGGAAAGGCCGCGCTCCAGCCGGTTTACGAGGCGCTCCTCGATCTCGGCTTCTCGCTCGGCCCCGACGTCAAGGCCTGCCCCTGCCAGACGATTGTGCCTCTTTACCGCAAGCATGTCTTCGCGCAGATCAAGCCCTCGACGCGGACCCGAATCGATCTGGGACTGGCGCTCGGCGACACAAAAGCACCGAAGCGGCTCATCGACACGGGCGGGTTCGCCAAGAAGGACCGCATCACGCATCGGATCGAGATCGGAAGAGTCGCCGACATCGATGCGGAAGTGAGGAAATGGCTGAAGGTCGCGTACGAGAAGGACGCGAAGTAGTCGACGGTCGACAGTCGACAGTCGACAGTCGGTAAGATTCGATCTTGTCCGAGACCGAGCAACGACTTCTCGCTTCCGTCGGAATCGAGGTTCTCGATCCACGAGGGTCGCACCGGCAGTTTCGCTGCAGGCGCTGTGGGGCGACTTGGCGCCCGGCGCGATCGCCGGATGGTCGGCTGCGGCGAGAAGACTGGCTCTGCTGGCGCGGATGCAACTCAGAGAAGGAAGGACTTGGGACGTAGGACGTAGGACGTCGGTCCCGGACCCCCACCACCTACGTCCTCCCACCTAAGTCCTCTTTTCTTGACGCTCTTCACCATCGGCTCTAGCCTCTCAAGATGCAGCTGGCACCCCAGACCCTGACCCCCGTTCGCATTCGCGCGGCCCGAAGCATCGCGATCGCGGCCGACTTCCTGCAGATCGTCGTCTTTCCTGTCTTTGCCGGCGGGGCGGCGTCGATCGTCAACGACATTCTCGATGTGGCCGTGGCCGTCTCGATGTCCTTGCTCGTGGGATGGCATTGGGCGTTCCTTCCATCCTTTCTCGCCGAGCTCGTCCCCTTTTTCGATCTCGTTCCGACCTGGACCGCGGCGGTGTTCTTCGCGACGCGAAAGGGAACGGCCCAGAATCCAGCAGGCCCCGGCCCGGTCATCGACACGGAAGTCGTCAAGAATCAAAAGCCTGCCGGGGGACAGCCGGGGCGAGGAGCGATATCATGACGACCATGGAGAGCAAGGGTGAAAAGAAACCCCGGAGATCCGGAGCGGTTATGAAAAGCATTGTGCTGATTCCAATCGAGCGCGAAGAGAAGAAAGGCTCGAACCGGCGCGCCGACCAGCGGCGCATGGCCGTCCCGCGACGGGTGAAACCCGAGCGGCGGGGCAACGAGCGTGTTCCGGTTCCCAAGGAGATCGCTGACCGTCGAGAGCCGCGCCAACGCCGCCGGCTCCCTGATCGCCGCCTGGGTCTCAAGTTCGACCTGAAGGATCTGGAGTAGGGCCTCGCCTCGTGGCGGATTGGGACGACCTCTCCGACGAGGAGCTGGCCCGGCGGGCGAGGGTGCAGCTCCGGCACGGCCGCTACGCGCTCGCGTCGGAGATTCTCGCGGTGTACTGCTCGCGAATGATCGCTCAGGATCGAGCGATCGGGGCGTCGGTCATGGCGGGCTATGGGCTCGCGATCGGCATGACTGGCGATCTGGAGGAAGGTCTGGCGACGTGCCAGCGTGCCCTCTCGACGGACCGCCGGAACCCGGATATCTGGGCCGCTCTCGCGCGACTGATGCGTGTCTCCGGCGACCGCAAGAAGGCCTTCGATGCAGTGGCGAGAGGCCTCCGATTGGCGCCGCGTAACAAAGAGCTGTTGGACTTGCGGCGGTCGCTGGGAGTCCGCCGGTCGCCTCCCGTTCCCTTTCTGGACCGAGGCCATCCCGTGAACGTTCGCATCGGACGGGTGCTGAAGCGGTTGAAGGGCGGCTCGAAGAAGTCGGCTTAGTCGATCTGAGTTCCGGCGTCCCCAACAGACGATGTCTCAGGTTCCGCCATCATGACGTCATGAAGGCTCTGGAGGTGGTCGAACGGGAGGGAACCTATGTCTCACGACTCGTCGACGCGCCGGATGGTCGGCCGAATCCGGGAGAGGTAGTCCTGAAAGTCGCGGCATCGGGGGTGAATCGGGCAGACCTGCATCAGATCGCCGGTCGCTACCCGCCGCCGGCCGGCGAGCCGGAGATTCTCGGACTGGAAGCCTCGGGAATCCGGGAGGACACCGGCGAGCGAGTCTGCGCGTTGTTGGCGGGCGGCGGCCACGCCGAGCGCGTCGCTGTTCCAGCCGGTCAGATCTTTCCCGCTCCGCCGGGAATGAGGTTTCCGCAAGCAGCGGGCATCCCGGAGGCTTTCGTGACCGCCTTCCTCAATCTCGTGATCGAAGGTGGCTTGAAGAAAGGGGATGCGCTGCTCGTCCACGCGGGCGCGTCCGGGGTCGGGCTGGCGTCGATCCAGATGGGGAAGCTCCTGGGCGCCCGGGTCGCCGCGACGACGCGGTCCACGGAAAAAATCGCCGCGCTCGAGCAGGCGGGCGCGGATCTGGCCATCGATACTTCCCGCGAGAAATTCGAACAGACGATTGCATCGCGCTGGGGATCGGACGCCGTCGCCGTGATTCTCGACCCGATCGGAGCCGATACGCTTTCCGGAGACCTGTCCGTGCTCTCCACCGGCGGCCGCGTGATCAGTCTCGCGACGCTGTCGGGCAGGCGGGCAACCCTCGATCTGGGCGAGCTGATGCAGAAGCGGGCTCGCCTGATCGGCTCGATGCTGCGCGCGCGCCCACGCCCGGAGAAAGCGGCCGTGATCGATCGCTTCCGCCGAGAGATGCTGCCGGCCTTCGAAGACGGCCGGCTGCGAGTCACGATCGATTCCGTCTATCTCCCCGGACGCGCGGCGGAGGCCTTCCGCCGCATGCGCGAGAACCGCAATACGGGAAAGATCGTGATCGACTGGACGCAGCTCAACCGCTGATTAGGCTTGGGCTTAGATTGCTCCAGTCGAGAGCACGAACTTCTGATAGCGCCCCGATGCGTCGGTGACGCGCGCGCCGAATCCGGGCCGAACCGTCATCTCGCGCGCATGGGTCTGGCTGACGAGGCGAATGACCTCGCCGCCGACTTTGACGCGATCCTGAGAGGTCAGATGGAGGGTAAGACTCAGGCGATCGCCAACTGAGGGAAGCCGGCTGGTCTGAACAAAAATGCCGTTTTGCGAGAGATCACGTGTCATGCCGGTCGAAGCCAGGTCCAGCTCGAGACCTTCGCCGATGGAGAACTGGACCATCAGTGACATCCTCACCCGCGAACACGCTCGTATGTTTTTAGAGGGCATCCTGGCCGTTCCCGACACTTCCGGGCCGTCGCCGCGGCCGATTCATCGATCCGTCATCGTTGCTGAGGAGCGGAGGTTTCGGACACGGTCCCGAGCCAGCGCTCGAAGAGCGCGAGGTCATCGCCCTTGAGGCGCTTTCGCACGCCGGTGGTGTGGGAGGACAGAACGTTCGGGTCGTCGAACGGGAGCCTCGCGTACATCTTCCCCCCTTTTTCGTGACACACGCAGTTCTTCGCGAGGACCGGGCGCACGGCCGTTTGGAAAAGGTCCGAAGTCTCCGATGGCGCCACCGAAGCAGCGCGGGCAAGGTCCGGAGTCTCCGACGGCGCCGCCGAAGCGGCGCGTGCAAGACGGAGGTAGCCGTCCGGATGCCGGGCTCGTCCCGGACAGCTCGCGTCGGCCGGGTGCGTAAAGTGAATCAGGTCGGCGCCGGAGGGCGGATGGACGTATTCGCCCTTGATCTCCAGCCGGTCGCCCGGTTTGGCGTCGACCCAAACGCCGCCGCAAGTCAGATCGGAAACGACGTGCACCCGATGAGTCTTATCGATCGCCAGATTCTCGTCCCCCTCCGCGTCGCCTGACGGCCGGTGCTCGGCCGAGAGGATCCGGACGTCGAGCTCTTCGAATGCGCGTCCGTTGCGATGGAGGATGCGCCGCGGCGGGGTTTCCACCACCGCCACCGCGGCGATCTCCGCGTGAGGGCTCTTCGCGTGCGGTCGTTTCTTCGCCGAGGCGGCCGCCAGGGACGCAAGACAGAAGGCCAACGACAGCGCAAGAAGGGAGCGCCGCACAGCCCTATTCTCTCGCAATTCAAGTCATTCGTAGTTCCGTCATCCAAGAATGGAAAACGGAAGTCTTCTCTGCTCCGTCCCCGGCGACCGAGGCGCCATCATTGCTGCGGCGTGAGACTCCCAAAGTCCGCCGGCCTCGTCATTTGGACCGGCGAAACAAAGAGTTTTCCGGTCGCCCCTGTTGCCTCCGTTGCCGAACATGACCGTCCACAACCCCTCGATGACGATCGCTTGCCCATGGGGATTCCTCTCTCGTCTTGATATCTTTCTGACGACCCAAAGCCATTCGAAAGGACCCGTCATGAGATTCCTCTCCCGTCTTGTCCTCTTCGCCGCGCTCACGCACCCTTTCGCCGCACGCGCGGACTCCGGCCCCGATATCCACGACACCCGAATGCTTTCCGAACCGGCGGTGTCCGCGACGAAGATCGCCTTCATCTATGCCGGAGACCTCTGGACCTCCGATCTGGACGGCTCCAACCTGCGCCGCTTGACCGCCGACGTCGGGCCCGAGTCGAGCCCGGCGTTTTCGCCCGACGGGAAGTGGATCGCCTTCTCCGCTCAGTACGAGGGGAACACCGACGTTTACGTCGTCTCCTCGGAGGGAGGCGTCCCGAGGCGCCTGACCTGGCATCCGGGCGCCGATGTCGTGCAGGGTTTCACGCCGGACGGAAAGAAAATTCTCTTCTCTTCGCCGCGGGCCGTCTACACGGGCCGCTACACACAGCTCTTCACGGTGCCGGTGGAGGGAGGTCCCGAGGAGCTCTTGCCGATTCCTCACGCGGACCGCGCCTCCTATTCTCCGGACGGAAAGCGGATCGCCTACAACCCTCTCTCTCCGCGGTTCCTCCAGTGGAAGCGCTACCGCGGCGGAGCGGTCTCGCAGGTGTGGATCTATGACGTCGCGACGCACGCTGTCGAAAAAGTCCCGCAGCCGGCGGGGCGCGCCAACGACGCGAGCCCGTCCTGGATGGGCGACACGGTCTACTTCCGCTCGGATCGGGACGGAGAGCTCAACCTCTACGCCTACGACACGAAGTCCAAAGGAATCCGGCGCCTCACGCGCCACTCCGATTTTCCGGTCATGAACGCCGCGGCCGGCGGCGGCCACGTCGTCTATGAGCAGGCGGGATATCTCCATCTGCTCGATCCGGCCACGGGCGTCGCGAAGAAGCTCACGATCGGCGTCGCCGCGGATCTGCCCGAGACGCGGCCTCGCTTCGTCAAGGGAGCCAAGTTCATCCGCAACGCCTCGCTCTCTCCGACCGGCGTGCGCGTCGCCTTCGAATTCCGCGGAGAGGTCGTCACCGTCCCGGCCGAAAAGGGGGACGTGCGCAACTTGACCAACACGACGACCATCCACGAGCGCTCGCCGGTCTGGTCGCCCGACGGCCGGTGGATCGCCTATTTCTCGGACGAGTCCGGCGAGTACCAGCTCCACATCCAGTCGCAGAATGGCAAGGGGGACGTGCGGCGCTTCAAGCTCCCCGGAGCCGGCTACTACGAGTTCCCCGCCTGGTCCCCCGACAGCCAGAAGATCGCGTACGTCGACAATGCGCGGATGCTCTATTGGATCGACGTCAAGACGGGCGTCTCGAAAAGGGTCGGGGCGGACATGCTCTACGGCCCCGTCAAGACGCTCCTCCCGACCTGGTCGGCGGATTCGAGGTGGATCGCGTACGCGGCCAACAACCGCTCCTACATCCGCACGATCTGGGTCTACTCCATCGAGAAGGACAAGTCATCAGCGATCACCGATGGCCTCTCCGACGCGTCGGATCCGGTCTTCGACAAGAGCGGCAAGTACCTCTTCTTCTTGGCCTCGACCGACTCGGGGCCGGTGCGCAATTGGTTCTCGCTCGAGAACCAGGATCTGCAGATCCGAAACTCGATCTACCTGGCGGTCCTGCGCAAGGACCTGCCTTCGCCGCTCGTAAAAGAAAGCGACGAAGAGAAGATTCCCGCCGCGTCATCCGAGGAGCCGAAAAAGAAGGCCGGGGGCGAGGATGAGGACAAAGACAAAGACAAGGACAGGGACGCCAAGAAGGAGGACCGCGGCAAAACCGACGCCAAGTCCGACGAAAAGCCCAAGCCGCCCGCCCCCGCGCCGCCGGTGTCGATCGATTTCGAGGGCATCCAGTACAGGATCCTGGACCTGCCGATTCCGCCGGCCGATCTCTCGAGCCTGCAAACCGGATCCACGGGCCAGATCTTCTTCCTGCGCGAGGCCGACGGAAAAAAGGCGCTGCAACGGTTCGATCTGAAGGACCGCAAGACCGACACGCTGTTGCCCGACGCGGCGGACTACGAGGTCTCCGCGGACGCGAAGAAGATTCTGTACCGCGTGAAAGAAGACTGGGCGATCGGATCGGCGACCGCGAAGAAGATCGAGCCGGTCGACGGCAAAGACGGCAAGTTGAAGCTCGACGCGATCGAGGTCAAGATCGATCCCCGCGCCGAATGGCCCGAGATGTTCCAGGAGGCCTGGCGCATCAATCGCGACTACTTCTACGACCCCCACATGCACGGGGTGGACTGGAAGGCGGCGCGCGAGAAGTACGCGCAGTTTCTTCCGCACCTGACCGTGCGCGAGGACTTGAATCGCGTCATCCAGTGGATGCTCTCGGAGCTCTCGGTCGGCCACAGCTACATCACCAATCGCGGCGACGTGTTCTCGGAGACCAAGAGCGTTCCGGGAGGGCTTCTCGGCGCGGACTACACGATCGAGAACGGGCGCTACCGCTTCCTGAAGGTCTACGGTGGCCTCAATTGGAACCCGGAGCTTCGCTCTCCCTTGACCGAGCCGGGCGTGAACGTGAAGGCGGGGGAGTATCTGCTGATGGTCGGCGGCAAAGAGGTCCGGCCTCCGGCCAACCTCTACAGTTTTTTCGAGAACACCTCCGGGAAGCTGATCGAGATCACGGTCGGACCCAACCCCGACACGAAAGGCTCTCGGACCGTCTCCGTCGTCCCGGTCGCGACCGAGCTCGCGCTGCGCAACCGCGACTGGGTGGAGGGCAATCTGCGGAAGGTGGACGCAGCAACGGGAGGGCGCGTGGCCTACGTCTACGTTCCCAACACGGCGAGCCTCGGTTACACGTATTTCAAGCGTTACTTCTATCCGCAGTCCTACAAAGAAGCCGTGATCATCGACGAGCGCTTCAACGGCGGCGGCTCGGTCGCGGACTACTACATCGACGTGCTTCAGAAGAGGCTGATCGCCTACTGGGCGATGCGCTACGGGATGGACATGAAGACGCCATCCGCTTCGATCCAGGGCCCGAAGGTCATGATCGCGGACGAGACGGCGGGCTCGGGCGGCGATCTTCTGCCCTGGATGTTCCGCCGCTTCCAGCTCGGGCCCATCGTTGGGACCCGCACGTGGGGAGGCCTCGTCGGAATCTTGGGCTTCCCGGCCTTGATGGACGGCGGCCAGATCACGGCCCCGAACCTCGCGATCTGGGACGCCGAGAAGGGCTGGATCGTCGAGAACGAAGGCGTGCCGCCGGACGTCGAGGTCGATCAGACTCCGGCCGACGTGATCGCCGGCCGCGATCCGCAGCTCGAGCGCGCGATCCAGATCGCGATGGAAGAGCTGAAGAAGAATCCGCCGGTGCAGCCCAAACGGCCGGCGTTTCCGGTGAAAACGGTCGCCGTGCCGGCCGCCGATGCCGCCAAGGGAGGGAATCAGAAATGAAGTCGCTCGCGCATCTGGAAACGCGGCGGGAGATCCAGGAGCGGATCGGGCGTCTTCGGCAGGACCGCGCTCCTCTCTGGGGCCGCATGAGCGCCCCGCAGATGGTGGCTCACTGCGCTGACAGCATTCGAATGGGCCTGGGCCAGCTTCCGACCAAGTCCAAGAAACTTCCGCTGCGCTATCCCCCTTTGAAACAGCTCTTCGTCTACTGGCTCCCCTTTCCCAAGGGAGCGCCGACGGCGCCCGAGCTGATCGCGCGCAAGCCGGCGGACTGGGAGAAAGAGACGAACGATCTCGGAAAGCTCGTGGAAGAGGTGGGCGAGCGCAACGTTCAGGGAGTCTGGCCCGAGCATCCCGCTTTCGGCCGCTTGAACGGCCGCGCCTGGTGCATCCTCGGCTACCGGCACCTCGATCATCACCTCCGCCAGTTCGGCGCGTGAGCGGGCCGACAGGCTTCGGTTGCGTCTCTTCGGGATAACAATATCTATATTGTATTCTCGGTGTGCATGCCGCCCCGACATTAGAAGAGAGGTAGACGTGGGCATGTCCTATCGATCCCTGAAGACGGTCGTCAGGGAATCGACGATCCAGGGGCGCGGTCTCTTTGCGGCGGCGCCGATCGCCGCCGGCGAGATCGTCGCAGTCAAGGGCGGCCACGTTTTCAACCGGGAGACTCTCGACCGCGTTGCGCCGGAGCTCGGTCCCGCCGAGATCCAGATCGGCGAAGATCTCTTCATCGGACCCCTCGACGCGTCCGAGAGAGAAGGCTCGATGATCTTTTCCAACCACTCCTGCGAGCCGAACCTCGGTGTCGCCGGACAAGTGATGTTCGTCGCCCTGCGCGACATCGAAGCCGGCGAAGAGCTGACGCACGACTGGGCCATGACCGACGACGATCAAAGCAGCATGGAATGCCATTGCGGTGCTTCGACGTGCCGCAGGACCGTCACCGGCCAGGACTGGCGCCGTCCGGACCTGCAGAAAAAGTATCGCGGCTTCTTCTCCTGGTACCTCGAGGAAAAGATCCGGACGTTGGAGAAATGATGCGGGCTAGAATCCAGACGCTGCGCGGG
>Ga0070698_100000037_pt1 | contig 92307 bp, 92 predicted proteins | sample KBSK1502metaG_FD_65477 | JGI IMG/M metagenome (GOLD analysis project Ga0070698, IMG submission 65477) | Corn, switchgrass and miscanthus rhizosphere microbial communities from Kellogg Biological Station, Michigan, USA - KBS K1-50-2 metaG | ecosystem: Host-associated > Plants > Roots >... | reverse complement strand
GTGGAGAACGAGCTGGCGTGGACGCGGGGCCGCCTGGTGTTCGAGAGCGTGCCGCTCAGCGAGGTCGCGCAACAGCTGGGTCGCTGGTACGACCTCGACATTCGGGTCGGCGACCCCACCCTCGCGGAACGGCCGGTCACGGGGTCGTATGGCGACGAGCCGGTGGCACAGGTGCTCACCCTGATCACCGCCGCAGTCGGTGCCCGCTACCAGTGGCACGGGCGGTCGGTGACCATCGCAACTGCTCCAGCAGCACGATAGCGGAACGGGAGGTCGATCATGTACAGCGGAGTGAACGGACGGGCAAGGTGGAGTGCCGTGGTCGCCCTGGCCGCGGGACTCGCCGCCGGCGGGACCCGGGTGGCGAGCGCCCAGGACCCGGTTGAGGGCGTGGATCTCGCGGTCGCCGGTCCGCGGTTCCTTGCGTTGGAGACGGGTCGCTCGAGCGACGCGGCACCACGATGGACGGATGCGAGCAATGCTGCGGTCTTCCGGAAGGCGATTTCGGTGGACCTGCGGGACGTGCCGCTGGCGGAGGCGCTGGCCATCATCGCTCAACGCGCGGGGTTGCGCCTCACGTACAGCGCGGCCGTCGTTCCGCTCGACGCGCGGGTGACCTTCAGCGCGTCGCAGCTCACGGTTGGGGCGGTGCTGAGCGCCGTGCTGTACGACGCCGGCGTGGACGTCCTGCTCACGTCGCACGGGCAGGCGGCGCTGGTGAAGCGCGGTGCTGCGGACGAGCTGCAGGTCGGGGCCATAGCGGGACGAGTCACGGACTCGGTGAGCGGGCAGGGGATCATGGCGGCCACCGTGGCGGTGGAGGGCACGGCACTGAGCGCCAGGTCAGCGGGCGACGGCAGCTATCGGATCGCGAACGTGCCTCCGGGATCGTATACGGTCAAGGTGACGCGTATCGGCTACCGGCCCGTATCGAAGCCGGTCACCGTCGTTTCGGACCAGGATGTTTCCGTCGACTTCGTCGTGGCAGCCCAGGCTACGCAGCTCGAAGAGGTCGTGGCCATCGGGTATGGGACGGCCGAGCGGCGCGACCTGACGGGGGCGGTCTCGTCGGTCACCTCCGAGCAGATCGCGACCGCGCCCGTCACGTCCGTGGACCAGGCGCTGTTGGGTCTCGCCCCAGGCGTGGAGGTCGTCTCCTCGAGCGGTCAACCGGGGGCGGGCACGATGGTGCGGATTCGGGGCGGCAACTCCATCTCGGCGGACAACGGTCCGTTGTACGTGATCGACGGCGTTCCGGTCACGACCAACCTGAACGACGCGACGACCGGTGCGCTCCTGGGCGAGGGGATGCGGGCGTTCAACCCGGTCGCCGCCCTCGACCCGAACGACATCGAGTCAGTCGGGATCCTGAAGGATGCCTCGGCCAGCGCGATCTACGGGGCCCGCGCTGCCAACGGCGTTGTGCTCATCACTACAAAGCGGGGGCACGCGGGTCAGAATCTGGTGTCGTTTGGCTCCTACGTCAGCATTCAGGACGTTCGCCGGACGCTCCCGCTGCTCGACGCTCAACAGTATGCGCAGATGGTGAACACGGCGCGCGCCAACATCGGGCAGTCGCCGGTCTACACGCCTGGAGAGATCGCCGCTTTCGGCAAGGGGACCGATTGGCAGAACGCGATTTTCCGCAGTGCGCCGATGCGCAGCTACGACCTGTCGTTTTCCGGCGGGGATGCGAGCACGACGTATTACGTGTCCGGAAGCCTGCTGCAGAACGACGGGGTCGTGATTGGGTCGAACATGAATCGAGGCTCGTTCCGCGTGAACCTCGATCGTAACGTCAGCCGCAAGCTCCGATTTGGCAATCGGCTCATGTTCAGTCGGTCACAGGGGCAGGTGCTGCCGAACGGGGGGGCTACCACCGTCGTTTTGAACGCTCTCACGGCCCCACCGACCCTTCCGGTCCGTGCATCCGATGGCGAGTACTTCACGGGCGTGGATCCGCTCACCGGTCGCCCCTTCCCCAACCCGGTCGCGACCGCGATGGAGATCACGAACCAAGAGCGGGACAACCGGCTCATTGGAAACGTTTTCGCCGAGTACGACCTCAGGGACGGCCTGACCTTTCGCACCGCTGCCGGGCTGGACTTCCTGAACTCGGTGCAGGACTACTACTCGCCCGCCACGGTCCTCCCCGGGCTCAATACCGCGGGTCAAGGCACACGCGGCGAAGCGCAGACGGTGAGCTGGTCGTTCGAGAACACGATTCACTATCAGCGGCGGCTCGGCCGGCTACACAGCATCGACCTGCTCGGAGGCACCACCCTGCAACGCAGCAACACGGAGGGGGTGTGTGGGGGGTCGCAGACATTCCCCACGGACGCCCTGGGAGTGAACGGCCTCAACACGGGGGCCACGCCGCTCCCGCCGTGCAGTACGTCGCCGCATTCGTCGCTGGCGTCATCCTTCGCCCGCGCAAACTGGGCGGTTGCGGACAAGTACCTGTTCACAGTCACGGGGCGAGTGGACGGCTCGTCCCGGTTCGGGGCGGGTCACCGCTACGGGTTCTTCCCCTCGGCGGCGTTCGCATGGCGCGCCTCGGAGGAGAGCTTCGTGAAGCGGCTCGGCGTGTTCGACGATCTGAAGGTGCGGACGAGCTACGGCCGCACCGGGAACCAGGAGATCGGGAACTACAACGCGCTCGCCACGCTGGGCAATACTGTCTACGTGTTCGGGGGTGCGCGTGCCATCGGGTTCGTACCGAACAGTCTCGCCAACCCCGACCTCAGGTGGGAAACGACCGACGGAGCGGACGTCGGTCTCGACGCTACGCTGCTCGGTAGTCGGCTCGCCATCACGGCGGACTACTACCACAAGAAGACGCATGACCTGTTGTACTACGTGCCGGTACCACAGACCTCGGGATTTGGGACATCGCTGCAGAACGTGGGCAGCGTGCGGAATCTCGGATTCGAGCTGAGTGTCAGCACCGTGAACCTGGCAGGCGCCCTGGGTTGGCAAACGACGCTGAACCTCGCGTGGAATCGGAACAAGGTGCTGGATCTAGGGCCCGACACGTTGGTCGTCGGCCTCGGTGGCGTGGGCGGCGGGGCCCACCAGGACCCCACCGTGCTGAAGGTGGGGGAGCCGATCAACTCCTTCTACGGCCGGGTCTATGAGGGGATACAGGGTGGGCAGGTGGTGTACAAGGATCTCAACGGCGACGGTCTCAGAGACGACAACGACCGTACGATCATCGGCAACGCGCAGCCCAAGTACACCGGCGGCTTGTCGAATCGGTTCACGTTCCGCGACCTCGAGCTGTCCGTATTCCTGCAGTGGTCCGTGGGTAACAAGATCTACAACATCAATCGATCCGTTCTCACGGCCGCGGGAGGAACCTCGAATCAACTCGCGGAAGTCGCGACCGGCGGGCGAGGCATCCCGGCGCCCAAGGTCGGCAACACGTTCGAGAGCACGAATTCCGATCTGTTCGTCGAGGACGGATCCTACCTGCGCGGCAAGAACATCCGCCTGAGCTATACGCTCCCGGCGCGGTGGCTGCAGTCGCTGCGACTCGAGCGGATGAGCAGGCTGCAGTTGTACGTCAGCGCGCAGAACTTCTTCACCGTGACGAACTACTCAGGGTTCGATCCCGAGATCAGCGAGTACGCCGGCAGCAACCTCGCGCAGGGGTTCGACTACAGCACGTACCCGCAACTGCGTCAGGTAACGTTCGGATTCAACGCCGCCTTCTAGACGGCAGGAGCGCATCCCATGCGACGGACCTCAACGCTCATGGTGCTCGGCGGGCTCGCGGGACTCACGTGTGCCACGGCTTGCGACAGCTTCCTGGACCCGAACCCGTCCGACGTGCTGGCCCCGGAGAACTTCTACAAGACGTCGTCCGACGCGGTGGCGGCCGTCAACGGCGTCTACGAGCAGGTGAAATGGTCGTATTGGCTCGGGTTCTGGTACATCTCGGACGTCGCCACGGACGATATCCTCGCCGCACCGCGGTTCGGCGCGGATGGTCACCGCATGAGCGCCTACATCTTCAACGCCACCGAGTGGCCGATGGGCGACATGTGGAGTGGGGCCTACCGGATCATCAACCGGGCCAACACAGTGCTGGATCGCGTGCCGGGGATCACGATGGACCCGGCGCTCCGAGACCGGGTGCTGAACGAAGCGCGCTTTCTGCGGGCAAACGCGTACTTCGACCTGGTACGCTGTTTCGGCGACGTACCGCTGCTCGAGCACGAGGTCAAGTCTCTGAGCGACCTCAAAGTGTCCCGTACGCCGGTCGCCCAAGTGTACGCGCTGATCCTCAGCGACCTGCAGCAGGCCGCGGCCGCCCTGCCAGCATCGTACTCCGGGACGGACATTGGACGGGTCACGAGCGGCGCGGCGCGCGCCCTCCTCGCGAAGCTGTATCTCACCCAACAGGACTGGACCAACGCGGCCCAGGCCGCCGGACAGGTCATGGCGAGCGGCACCTACGCCCTGCTCCCGAACTACAAGGACATCTTCAAGATTGCGACCAAAATTACCAACTCGGAAAGCATCTTCGAGATCAATTACGACGGCGTGCTCGACCCCGGGGCCGGCAGTGTGCACACGCTGTTCAGTCTTCCGTCCGGCTTTCCGGGCGGCGACGCCTACGGCCTGATGACGGTCACGCCGTCGCTGCAGGCCTTGTTCGCCCCGGCCGACAAGCGCGGCCTGCACGCGACATTCATTACGTCGCCGTACGTCGACGCGCTGGGCGACACTGTCCGCTGGGTCGACCCGCCGCCCGCATACGGTCCCGCGTTCAACAAGTACCTCGATGAAACAGATTTCGAGAACATGCACACGCGGGCGTGGGTGAAGCAGGCCAATGACTGGATCGTGCTGCGGTACGCTGATGTCCTCTTGATGTACGCCGAGGCGGTGAACGAGGGCGGGACAGCGACCGCGGGCACGGCGGAGGCTGCGCTGAACCTGGTCCGGATCCGTGCGGGGCTCGACTCGGTGTCCGGTTTATCCCAGGCAGCGTTCCGCGACTCGGTGCGCCTCGACCGGCGCCGCGAGTTCGTGTTTGAGGGACAGCGCTGGTTCGACTTGTCCCGCTGGGGTCTGCTCGACGCAGCCATAAGGGCGAAGACCACGGAGCTGCAATCCATCGCCCCGGGCGAGACGACCGTACACGGCGTGCCGAGCAACCTGCTGCCGCTGCCGCAGCCGGAGCTCGACATCAACCACAACTTGACCCAGAACCCCGGCTGGCAGTGACGCCGCGAGCGTCGACGCTCGCACTGGTCGCCGGCCTCGCCTGCGCGTCGAACGGGCATTCGGCCGACGCGCCGCCGGAGCCCCCGCCTCAGGGGCCGGCGGTGCAAGCGTGGCTGACGACCGCCGGAGCGGACAAACTCCTGTCCCGCGAGCCCGACACACACTTTGCCGCCGGGGGGGCAGCCTCGCCCACGACCATCACCGTGAACGAGGGGACGACGTATCAGGAGATGGTGGGCTTCGGTGCCGCCATCACCGATGCGTCGGCGTGGCTCCTGCAGAATCGTCTCACGGCGCCGCAGCGCGAGGCACTGCTGCAGGAGCTGTTCGGGCGCAATCCCGGAATCGGTCTGAGCTTCACGCGCCTCACCATGGGCGCATCCGATTTCTCGCTGCATCAGTACAGTTACGACGACATGCCCGCGGGCCAGACCGATTCGACCCTGGCGCATTTCTCGATCGATTCCAATCGAGCGTACGTGTTGCCGACGGTGCAGCGCGCCCTGGCGATCAATCCCCAGCTCAAGATCATGGCGTCGCCCTGGAGCCCCCCGGGGTGGATGAAGACGACCGGGAGGCTGATTCAGGGGACGCTCCGACCCGACGCCTACGCCCCGTTCGCGGAATACTTTCGCCGCTACATCGAGGCCTACCGTGCGGAAGGCGTGCCGATCTACGCCATCACGCTGCAGAACGAGCCGCACTACGAGCCCGCCGACTACCCTGGCATGCTGCTCGACCCGCCGGTCCGCGCCCAAGTCATCGGTCAGTACCTCGGGCCGTTGTTCGCTCGCAGCGGGATCGCGACGCTCATTCTCGACTGGGATCACAACTGGGATGAGCCGCAGTCACCGCTGCAAGTGCTGAGCGACTCGACCGCCGCTCGTTACATCGCCGGCGTCGCGTGGCATTGCTATGCCGGGGACGTCTCGGCCCAGACCGTGGTGCACGACGCGCATCCCGACAAGGACGCGTACTTCACGGAGTGCTCGGGCGGCGAATGGGCCCCCAGCTTCGCGGACAATCTGAAGTGGTTCGTGAGCACCCTGGTGATCGAGGCCACGCGGGGTTGGGCAAAGGGTGTTCTCTTGTGGAACCTGGCACTCGATGACCAGCACGGGCCGCATACCGGCGGGTGCGGCAACTGCCGCGGCGTGGTGACCATCGCTGCCGGCGGCGCCGTCACGCGCAACGTCGAGTACTATGCCCTGGGTCACGCGAGTCGCTTCGTCCGACCGGGGGCGCGACGTATTGCATCGACCTCCTTTTCAGGTGATCTCGAAACGGTGGCCTTCCGGAACCCCGACGACGGCTCGAAGGCGCTGATCGTCGTGAATACCAATGCCCAGGAGCGCAGCTTCGCGGTGCGTTGGTTGGGACAGTCGTTCCGGTATGTGCTCGCGGCGGGGGCCGTGGTCACGTTTTCCTGGAGTTGACAGCGGCTCCCCGACGCGCCATGTCTAGCGCGCCATGCGTGGCGCCGCGGCTCTCCTGGCCATCGCACTCGCGCCGGGTGGTTTGCTCCCGGCTCAGGGGGGATGGGCACCCCCCCAATCTCCCTGCGAGGTGTCTCCGGCTAACTCAAAGATCAACAACGCGGTAGCAGCACTGAAAGCCGCGGCCGACAAGCCCGAGTCGCGCGACCAGCAGCTCGCTCAGGCGAAGCGACTTCTCACCGAAGCCATTGTCCAGGATAAACAGGATGCGAACCCCGCCGCCTGGTACTATCTCGGCCGCCTGGGGGTCACGACCAGCGATGTTGCGGGTGCGGATACGGCGTTGGACCGGGCGCTCGCACTCGCGCCCAAGTGCGCGGACGACATCGCAGCGTACCGTCACGATCTCTGGGGCGAGCTGCTCAACAATGGCCTTGCCGCGTGGCAAGACGGAAAGCAGGACTCCGGTCTGGCCCTGCTGCGCCTGGCGACGCGGCTCGAGCCCGCCAACCCGAAGCCCCTGGCCGCGGCGGCGGCATTGTTCGCGAGCCGGAGCAACGACGATTCGGCGTTCGCCTATTATCGGCTCGCCGCGAAGACGGCCGGCACGGACACCGCCTTTGCGCGAGACAAGCGGGACGCCCTCGCGAACGCCTGGCACCTCGTGGTGCGCAAAGTCCAAGGGCACCCGGCGGCTCAGCGGGCGCTGCGGTTGCGGACCGGTCTCGACTCTCTGCAACGGGGGATCGCGACCGACTCCACGGTGCTGGCCCGGCTTGTGGCCTCCTCCCGGTCGCGTAAGGCCCGCGGCACACGTCTCGCTCCGGCCGACCAGCAGCTGTTCACGCGCGATTCCACGGCACGGGCCCAAGCCGTGGCGCAGCGGCGCGCCCAGCTCGCCGCCGCGCTGGGACAGATCGCCGCCGACTCGAGCGCGCTGGCCGCCGCCTTCGCACCGGCAATCGACGCGCTCTCGGAATACGTCGCGGCGTACCCCGCGGACCCCGAGGCGGCGATCTCGCTCGCGACCCTGTACGCGCAGAGTGGCCGCTGGGCGCGCGCCGCCGCCGCATTCGATTCATTGGCCGCCCACGCCCCCGACCTCGAGGCCGATGCGCTGTTTGGGGCTGGCACGCGCATGGTGGAGCAAGGTCTCTACCGCGCCGGCGCGCGTGCGCTGACCCTGGGGCTCGCCAGGAACCCGTACCGCCGCGACGCCCTGTTCTCCCTCGCCGTGGCCTACTACCAGCTGCGAGATTCGACCTCGCTGTTGCCCGTGGCGCAGCGGCTGCTCGGGCTCGACCCGCTCAATCGGGCGTCCCTCAAGCTCGTGGCTGCGGGATGGGATTTCAGCGGCAGGCGCGATTCGACCAAGGCGTACGTCGCCCGAGCCGATTCCGGCTTGGCCGTGGAGATCTCCGTGCCGAGCTTCGTCCCCGACACGGCCGGCGCGTCGCTGGCAGCGGCTGCGCTGAACCTCAAGTCCACGCCTTCGTCGCCGTTCCACCTTACCGTCGAGTTCGTCGACGCCTCGGGCCAGGTCGTCGCGACGGCCCCTCACGACGTGCCTTCCCTCTCGCCCCGCCAGAGCCACGCGTTTGAGCTCCAGGTCAGCGGCAAGCGAATTGCCGGCTGGCGCTACCGCGCCTCATAGATCATATTTCGAAACTATCGGAAGTTCTGGCCCGCGTTGGGGTTGCGACGTCTGGCCTCACAAAGTCCTTGAAGGTCAGGTTCAGGCGGCATGATTCGCATCCAGTCGGTGGCGCCCGACTCTCTTGGCGCCGAGCTCGGGCTCGCCCCGGGAACGGAGCTCCTGGCCGTCAACGGCCGGGCGTTGGAGGACTTCCTCGACTGGGAGTTTCTCACGGCGGATGACCGCTTCGTGCTCGCGGCCCGAATGGCGACGGGGCAGGAGGTCGCGTACGACATCGAGCGCCCGGAGGGCCTTCCTATGGGCGTCACGCTCGAGCCGCCGCGCATCCGACGCTGCGGCAACCACTGCGACTTCTGCTTCGTGGACGGCAATCCCGAGGGTCTGAGGTCGCCACTCTACATCCGGGATGACGACTACCGCCTGTCGTTCCGCTACGGCAATTTCGCGACCCTCACGAATCTGAAGGCGTGGGACACGGCGCGCATCGTCGAATACCGGCTGTCGCCGTTGTACGTGTCGGTGCACGCCACGGATCCCACGATCCGCCGCTGGCTGCTCCGCAACCCCGAAGCCCCGGACATCATCCCCCAGCTGCGCTGGTTTGCGGAGCGTGGCATCGCGTTTCATACCCAGGTCGTGCTCGTTCCGGGGGTCAACGACGGTGCGGTGCTGGAGCGCACGCTCGGCGACCTGTACGGCCTGGGGGTGGCGGTGTTATCGGTGTCGGTCGTGCCGGTGGCGCTCACCGAGTTCTCGAAACGCGAGCTGGTGCGGGAGCCGACGGTGCCCGAGTGCCGGGCGGCGCTCGCGACCGTGGATCGGATGGCCACGCGGGCGCTGGCCGAGCGGGGCGGGCCGTGGTGCTACGGGGCGGACGATCTGTACCTCCAGGCGGGCGACCCGCTCCCGGGTCCCGAGTGGTACGGCGACTTCGAGCAGCGCGAGAACGGCGTCGGCGCGGTGCGGTTTCTGCAGACCAGGATCGCGGCGGCCGTCGATCGGCTTCCCGACCTGGCGGGGAAGCGCATCGGGGTGGTCACGGGTCGGGCCATGGGTCCTTTGATGCCGCAAGTGCTGGCCGACGTCGCGTCGACGACCGGCGGCTCGTTCGAGCTGATCGTGGTCGAGAACACGTTGTTCGGCCCGTCGGTGACGACGGCGGGGCTTTTGCCGGCCACGGCGATCGAGCGTGCACTCGTGGGACGGACGGACCTGGACTGCGTGTTGCTTCCAGCCGAGTCCGTGAACGACGATCTGGTCTTCATGGACGACATCGGCGCTGACGAGCTTGCGGCGCGCTTGGCCGTGCCCGTGCGCCTGTCGTATGACTTTGCGGACGCGTTGACGCAATGCGGAATGGGGAATGCGGAATGCGGAATGGCAGGGGGAACTCGTTCGCGACACGACACCCACTCTGAAATTCCGCACTCCGCATTCCGCATTCCGCATTCTCGGGAGCCGAGCACGTGAAGGGCACCCCGACGGTGGCGATCATCGGGCGGCCCAACGTCGGCAAGTCGACGCTGTTCAACCGACTGGTCGGGGGTCGGGACGCGATCGTGGACGCCCGGCCGGGGGTCACGCGCGATCGGCATTTCGGCGCGGCCGAGTGGAACGGACGGCGGTTCTGGCTGGTGGACACGGGCGGGATGGTGCCGGGCGCCCAGGACCAGCTCAACCGCGCCATCCGGACCCAGGTCGAGGCGGCGGTGGCCGCGAGCGATGTCGTGTTGTTCCTGGTCGACGTCGAAGCGGGCGTGCACCCTGCCGACTTGGAGATCGCGCAGTACCTCCGGAAAGCCCGTCGTCCGGTGATCCTGGTGGCCAACAAGGCCGACCAGCTGCCACAGGACACGCGGCACCTCGCGTTCTACGAGCTCGGCTTGGGGGATCCGTTCCCCGTGTCCGCCGCGGTCGGCAAGAGCTCGGGTGATCTGTTGGACCGCGTCGTGGAGCTCTTGCCCGCGGCTCCGGAGCCGAGCGAGGCGGCCGAGATCCATGTGGCGGTCGTGGGTCGCCCGAACGTGGGCAAGTCGAGCCTGGTGAACCGCTTGCTGGGCGAGGAGCGGCTGGTGGTAGCGGACGAGCCCGGCACGACGCGGGACGCGATCGACACGCCGCTCAGTTATGAAGGACGCACCCTCGTGTTCATCGACACGGCCGGGCTGCGCAAGCGCAGCAAGGTGGAAGACGACATCGAGTTCTACTCGACACTCCGCACCGCGCGCGCCATGGAGCGCGCGGATGTGTGCGTCCTGGTGGTGGACGCCCTGGACGGGATGCACGTCCAGGACCTGAAGATCGCCAACGATGCCTGGGAGCGCGGTGCGGCGATCATCGTGGCCGTGAACAAATGGGATTTGATCGAAGAGAAGGAGACGAACACCGCGGTGCGGGGCGAGCGCGAGCTCAAGGATCGGGCGCCGTTCCTCGAGTTCATCCCGTTCCTCTATCTGTCGGCCAAGACCGGTCAACGGGTGCCGAAGCTGCTCGAGCTGATCGTGGAGGTCGCCGAGGAGCGCGACAAGCGGGTGCCCACGGCGGAGGTGAACCGGGTGCTCGGGAGGCTGGTGGACCGCCAGCAGCCGCCGCAGCCGGTGGGGGAGTCGGTGCGCTTGCTGTATGCGTCCCAGATCGGCACCGCCCCGCCGCGGTTCGCCATCGTCTCGAACCGGCCTGAGGCGATCCCCGAGTCGTACACGCGCTATCTCGCCAACGGCTTCCGGGAAGCCTGGCGCTTCACCGGGTCGCCCCTGAACCTCAAGTTCCGCCGTAGGCGCGAGACCGCACGCCGATGAACGACTATGGGCTGGCCGCGATGCTGGTCCTGGCATACCTGCTCGGCGCCACGCCCACCAGCTACCTGGCGGGCAAGCTGGGGCGCGGGATCGACCTGCGCCAGCACGGCTCCCAGAACCTCGGTGCCACGAACGCATACCGCGTGCTGGGCTGGCGCTACGCGATCCCGGTCGGCCTCATCGACGTGGCCAAGGGCGTCGTCCCGGTCGCGATTCTCGGTCCCTGGTCCAACGGGCCCGCGTGGTTCATGGTGGCCCTGGGCATCGCGGCGGTGCTGGGGCACATGTTTTCACCCTACGTGCGCTTCCGGGGCGGGAAAGGCGTCGCGACCGCGGCCGGGGTGTTCCTGGCCATGGCACCTCTGGCCGTCCTGATCTCGCTCGTCATCTGGGGCGCGACACTGTGGCTTTCGGGATACGTGTCGGTCGCTTCCCTGACGGTGGCGCTGCTGTTCCCCCTGTGGGTATGGGTCACCGAGCCAGGCGAGCCGTACACGCTCTGGGCGGCCATCGTCCTGGCGGTGCTGCTCGTGTACGCGCATCGGGTGAACATTCGGCGCTTGCGGGAAGGGACGGAGAATCGGTTCCGCACGAGAAAGGGGGTGGCGGCGTGAGGCTGGTGGAGTGCCGTGCGGCGCCGCAGAGTCCCCAGGCTGAAGGCTGGGCCCGACGAGACACCGTGCTGAAGCACGGGCGCGTCCTTCAGGACTGTGTCGCACCGGGCCCACTCTCGAGAGTGGGAATACGATGACGAAAGTCGCAGTTGTGGGTGGCGGCGCCTGGGGCACGGCGCTCGCGGACTTGCTGGCCCGCAAAGGCGAGCTCGCCGCGGTGACACTGTGGGCGCGGGAGCCCGAGGTGGTCGAAAGCGTCAACCGCGAGCACATGAACCACATGTTCCTGCCGGGCGCTCCCCTCGCGCCCGCGCTCGCGGCCCAAGGCGACCTCGGAGCGGCGGTGCACGAGGCCGACGTGGTCGTGTCCGCCGGTCCGTCGCACGCCGTGCGGGAGGTCATGAGGGGGGCGAGCGCGCGCATGGTCCAGGGCGCGCTGGTGGTGAGCGTGTCCAAGGGGCTCGAGCCCGAGCGGCTCACCACGCCGTCCTGCGTCCTCGGGGAAGTGCTCCCGCAGGGCACGCCGGTCGCCGTGCTGTCGGGGCCGTCGTTCGCGCAAGAGGTGTACGCGCGACAGCCCACGGCGGTCGTGGCGGCGGCCCGGGACCACGCGGTGGCGCAGCGCGTGCAGCAGGTCTTCTCGACCGGCTACTTCCGCGTGTATTCCGCGACGGACGTGGTCGGCGTCGAGCTGGCGGGCGCGCTCAAGAACGTGATCGCGCTCGCCGCGGGAATGCTCGAGGGGCTGGGGCTCGGTCACAACACGCGCGCCGCCCTGATCACGCGGGGCTTGGCCGAGATCACGCGGCTGGGCGTGGCGCTCGGGGCGGAGCCCGCGACATTCGCGGGGCTCGCGGGGATGGGAGACCTTATCCTTACCGCGACGGGCCCCCTGTCGCGCAACCATCAGCTAGGCGTCGAGCTCGGCAGCGGGAAGCGGCTGGAGCAGGCGCTGGCCGGGCGTGCCAGCGTCGCCGAAGGCGTGAACACGGCGCGCTCGGCGGTGACGCTCGCGGAGCGTCACGGAGTGGAGCTCCCGATCGCGCGCGAGGTGGCGGCCGTGCTGTTCCACGGCAAGTCGCCCGGGAGGGCCGTGGCCGACCTGATGGAGCGGGACTTGAAGCCGGAGCAGTGGGGGGGGGGATGAGCGCGCCGCAACCCGTCCAAGAATTCTTTTCGATCGGCGAGGTGTGCCAGCTCACCGATCTCAAGCCGCACGTGCTGCGCTACTGGGAAAGCCAGTTCCGCTTTCTCAACCCCGCCAAGAACCGCTCCGGCAACCGCGTGTACCAGCGGCGCGAGATCGAGCTGATCATGCTGGTCAAGCACCTGCTCTACACGGAGAAGTACACCATCGAGGGCGCTCGCCAGAAGATCGAGCAGTATCGTCGCTCGGGTGAGCTCAAGCCGGAGGCCCGGCGCGCGCTCGCGACCCAGACGGTCAAAGACCTGCGCGCCGAGCTCAAGTCCGTCCTCGCCATCCTCGAAGGGAGCGCCCCGCCGAATGCCGGGGCGCGCTGAGCCGCCCCCACGTCGGGGCGTGGCCGTCGTCATCCCCGCCTACCAGGCCACCGCCACCATTCGCGACGTCGTGGCCCGGGTGGTTCGTGCCGTGCCGGACGCAACCGTGTACGTTGTAGACGATGGCTCGACCGACGGGACGGCGGCGGCGGGGCGGGACCAGGGGGCGGTCGTCCTGGTGCACCGGCACAATCACGGAAAAGGGGCGGCCCTGCGGACCGGGATCGAGCGCGCGCTCGCGGACGGGGCTCGCGTCATCGTCACGATCGATGCCGACGGGCAACACCCCCCGGAGGAGATTCCCCGCCTCGTGGCTCCGGTCCGGAGCGGCGCCGCCGATCTGGTGCTGGGCGCCCGCGCCCGCGGCCCGACGATGCCCCTGGCACGGCGCTGCACCAACTGGCTCTCCGCCGCCCTCGCGTCCCGTGTCGGGGGGGTGACGGTTCCCGACGCGCAGACCGGATTCCGGGCCATCGCCCGGCCGCTCGCCGAGGCGATCCGACCCGCCGAGCACGGCTACGACTTCGAAACGGCGTTCCTGCTCGCGGCGCTGGCCCAGGGCGTGCGCGTGCGGTCCGTGCGGGTGCCCACGCTCTACCAGGGGCAGAAGAGCCATTTCCGCCGCTGGGCGGATACGTGGCGCCAGGCGCGGGTCTTCACGCGCTACGGGCGGCAGATCATTTTCGGAGCGCGATGAACATCCTGATCTCGAACGACGACGGCATCCTGGCACGCGGCCTCGCGGTCCTGGGCGAAGTATGCACCACGCTCGGCCAGGTGACGGTCGTCGCCCCGGATCGGGAGCAGAGCGGCACGTCGCACTCGCTCACGCTGCACCGGCCGGTGCGGGCCACGCGGCGCCCGGACGGCGCGTTCCAGGTGGACGGCACCCCGACGGACTGCGTGCTGCTCGCCATCGGGGCGCTGATGCCCGACAAGCCGGACTTCGTGATCTCCGGGATCAACCATGGTCAGAACATGGGCGAGGACGTGTTCTACTCGGGCACCGTGGCCGCGGCGATGGAGGGCCTGGTCGCCGGCATCCCCAGCATCGCGGTATCATACGCCGGCTCCGACTTGGACACGCTCGGGACGCATAAGGACGGCCTGCGCGAGCTGCTGCAGCGCATCGTGGCCGTGAAGGACTTCCCAAAGGAGACGCTCCTGAACATCAACCTTCCCGCCATTCCCGGCGGCGAGGTGAAGGGCGTCAAGGTGACCCACCTGGGCAGCCGCGTATTCAGCGAGGAAATCGCGCTCATGAAGGACCCGTGGGGCAAGGAGATCTACTGGATCGGCGGCGGTCGCATCACGTGGACCGGCGGGGCCGACTCCGATTTTCGGGCCACGAGTGACGGCTACATCTCGGTGACGCCGCTCCACATGGATATGACCAACTACAGCCTCATCGAAGTGGTGCGGAAGTGGTTCCCGGGCGACTGAGCGGACCGGGCGACACGTTCGCGGGCTATCGGGCGCGGCTGGTCGAGACGCTGCGCGCGCAGGGCATCCGCGACTTGGCCGTCCTCAGGGCGTTCGCCGAAACGCCGCGCCATCTGTTCGTCCCCGACGCGGTGCGGCACCGCGCGTACGAGGATGCCGCGCTGCCGATCGGGAAGGGACAGACCATCTCGCAGCCGTACACCCAGGCCCGCTATCTCGAGGCCCTGCGGCTCCGGGGCAGGGAGCGGGTGCTCGAGATCGGGACCGGCTCGGGATACCAGACCGCGCTGCTCGCCGCTCTCGCCGCGACCGTGTTTTCGGTAGAGCGGGTGCAGGCGCTCGCCCTCGCGGCCCAGCGCGCGCTGCGCGAAGCGCTGGTCACCAACGTCTCGGTCCTGTTGGGCGACGGGACGCTCGGGTGGAGCGCCTACGCGCCATACGACGCGATCCTCGTCACCGCGGGCGGTCCCGACGTGCCGCCCCCGCTCGTGGAGCAGCTCGCACGCGGGGGCCGACTGCTGATCCCGCTGGGCGTGCGCGGCGCCCAGACGCTCACGCTGGTCGAGCGCGCCGGGGCGGGCGGCGAGCTGCGCCACACGCCGCTGGGCACCGCCCGGTTCGTCCCTTTGCTCGGGGAGCACGGCTTCGATGCTTGAGTCGTTCATCCAGTGGCTGCTCGAGCGGTTCCGCGACCTCGGGTACCCCGGGATCGTGGTCCTCATGGCTGTCGAGTCGTCGATTCTGCCGCTGCCGAGCGAGCTCGTCATGCCGCCGGCGGGATACCTTGTGGCGAAAGGCGAGATGGACTTCCTGCTGGCGCTGGCGTGCGGCGTGCTGGGGAGCATTCTCGGCTCGCTCGCGAACTACGGGCTCGCGCGCTGGCTGGGCCGCGCGTTCTTTCTGCGCCTAGGGAAATACGCGTTGCTCACCGAGAAGGGGCTGGATCGCTCGGAACGCTACTTTGCGGCCCACGGCGAGATCAGTGTATTCATGGGGCGGATGCTGCCCGTCGTGCGTCACCTGATCTCGATTCCCGCGGGGATTGCCCGGATGAGCCTGAAGCGGTTTGTGCTCTTCACGGGGCTCGGCGCGCTCGTCTGGTGCGCGATTCTCACGTGGATCGGCTGGTTCATCGGGAGCCGGGAAGACGTGATCCTCGCGGTGCTCGACCAGGAAGCCCGGCGCTACACCGGACGGGCCGTGCTCATCGTGGTGCCGATCCTGGCGCTCATCGCGGTGACGTACGCCTGGTGGTACCGGCGGCGGGCGTCGCAGGGGCGGCAGGGGTGAGGCGGCCGGCATGGTCACGCTGCGGTTTCTCGTCTACGGCCGGGTCCAAGGAGTGGGGTTCCGCTGGTTCGTGTGGCGCGAGGCCGACCGGCTGGGACTCTGCGGGTTCGTGCGCAACCAGCGCGATGGTTCCGTGGAAGTGATCGCCGCCGGGCCGCCCCAGGCGCTCGAAGAGCTCGAGCGCGTCCTGGGGCGGGGGCCGGCCCAGGCGCGGGTCGAGCGTGTGGAAAGAAGCGATGTTCCACATGAGCTGTTGATCCCGAACGCTTTCGATATCAGGTAGTTGAGAGGCTCCCCGTGACTGCGACGATCAGCGTGCAAGACATCTACCGCACCATCCGCGACGTGCCCGATTTTCCCAAACCGGGGATCCTGTTCAAGGACATCACGCCGTTGCTGCTCGACCCGAGGGCGTTCCGGCGGGCGGTGGAGTTGATGTCGACGCCGTTCGCCGGCGCCCGGGCCACACGCGTCGTTTCGATCGAATCTCGCGGGTTCCTGCTGGGTGCGCCGGTCGCGTTGGCGCTGGACGCCGGCCTCGTGCCCATCCGCAAGCCCGGCAAGCTGCCGGCGGCCCGCGGGCGCGTCGAATACGCGCTCGAGTACGGGACCGATGCGCTGGAGATGCACCGCGATGCGATGACCCGGGCCGACCGCGTGCTGATCGTGGACGATGTCTTGGCCACGGGCGGCACGGCCGAGGCGGCGGCCAAGTTGGTGCGGGCGCACGGCGCCGATGTGGTCGGGTTCACCTTTCTCATCGAGCTGGATTTCCTGAAGGGGCGTGAGCGGCTGCGGGGCGAGCGAGTGGAGGCCTTGCTACACTATGCGTAACCCTTCTAGATTCCAAGGTTTACGCCCCTGTAGCTCAGGTGGATAGAGCAGCGGTTTCCTAAACCGTTGGCCGGGTGTTCGAGTCACCCCAGGGGCACGGCGGGGCGAAAGGCAGGTTGGGAAGGTCGGTGGAGGTCGGTGCAGGCCGTTCCACGGCTTCACAACCTCCACAACCTCCACCGTCCTCCACCGACCTCCTCAACCTCCCGAGAGGTGGAATGGCGACTACTACGATCTCGAGTCCGGCACAGACGGCTGCTGCCGCCCAACCAAGCGCGCTCACCGAGTGGATCAAGGGCCATCGCCAGGTGGCGACATATGCCGCCGTGGTGCTCGCGCTCGCGGCCGGACTGTTCGCCTGGAATCTGCTGACGACCAAGACCGCCGAGCGCAACGCTGGGAGCCAGCTCGAGCAAGGCCGCCTGGCACTCGACTCCAAGAATTATCCACTGGCGGCGAGCGTACTCGCGCAGGTCGTGGAGAATTACTCCGGCACGCACGCCGCGCAGGAGGGCGCCATTCTCCTCGCACAGGTACGGCTGGCGCAGGGGCAGACGCAACAAGCGATCGACGTGCTGCAGCGCTACGCGCCAACAGCGGACAAAGATTTCCGGGCGCAGGCGTACGGCTTGTTGGGCGCAGCTTACGAGAACGCGCTCAAGCCGAAGGACGCCGCGACGGCGTACGGGCAGGCGGCGGCCGCGGCGCAGTATCCGTTTCTGCGGGCGCAATTCCTTGACGACGCGGGGCGCGCCTGGATCGCTGCCGCGGACACGGCCAAGGCGCTGGCGGCATATCGCACGATCGTGCAGCAGCTCGACTCGACGAGCGCGGTCGGGGAGGCCAAGGTGCGGATCGGGGAGTTGACCAAAGGGGCGACAGATGTGGCGAAGTGACCACGCCTTTTGTGCTCACGTACTTCGTATAAGATATGTTATGTTAAGTTGAAGCACGAGGCGATGTGGAGAAGCCCCTCAGTTAATCACACCCCGCACCACCAGCCTAGCCTCCCCCCCTAGCCAGACGTCGTCGTAGAGGCCCTCTAGGCCCTTCCGAGCCCGGATGGCGAGCGGGCGGCCGCTCCAGGTCCAGACCGTAACCGGGGGCTCTGCCAGGCCCCACTCGGCCAGCGCGCAGGCCGCGGCTACCGCGCCGGTGCCGCAGGCCAGCGTTTCCGCTTCCACCCCCCGCTCGTACGTCCGCATGCGCCATGCGCCGCCGCCATCGCGTGACAGAAAGTTCACGTTCGCGCCCTCGGGCCCGACGCACGGGTTCGAACGCAGCATCCGGCCGCGTCCTTCCACGTCCACACGAGACACATCCCCGACGAGCACGACGAGATGCGGCACGCCCACGGTGCCGAAGACGGCGCGTTCTTCACCCGGGGAGAGTGTCAGGCCCGACACCGGCGCGGGCGGCGCCACGGGCGCCAAGTGCAGCTCGGCGCGCTCGTCGGGAGAGACACAGCGGCTCTCGTAGACGCCGGCGTCGGTCTCGAGCACCATTCCCTGGGGGCGCCCCAGCTCCAACCGCGCGGCGAGCCGGGTGCTGCAGAGCGCCGCGTTGCCACACATCGCGGCGCGGGAGCCGTCGGAGTTGAAGTAGATCATGCGCACGCTGTCGGGGCGCGTGCCCGGGCCGACGAACACCAGCCCATCGGCTCCGACGCCGGTGCCGCGCGCGCACACCGCGCGAATGTCCGCCGCGGTCCATTGCTCCGGCGTCGTGTGCCGTGCGTCCACCATGACGAAGTCGTTGCCCGACCCCGTCATCTTGTAGATCGCCGTGCCGACTAGATGCGGCCGAACCAGGTCATGAGTCTCAGCCGCGGCACCATCCACACGGCTTCCCGCACGATCGACCGATTCATCTTGCTTTGCCCCTCGGTTCGGTCGACGAACACGATCGGGACTTCCTTCAGCGTGAACCCTTTGCGCCATGCGCGCACGCTCATTTCGATCTGAAACGCGTAGCCGTTAGACCGGACCTGCGACAGGTCGATCGCTTCGAGCACTCGTTTGCGAAAACACTTGAACCCCCCGGTCAGGTCCCAGATCCGGAGGCCCGTGATCCGACGGGCATAGATATTCGCGCAATACGATAGCACAAGGCGGCCTATCGGCCAGTTGACCACGGTCACCTTGCCCCCGAGGTAGCGCGATCCGAGCACCAGGTCGGCGTCGGCGATGGCCTTGAGAAACTCCTTTAAGTGCCCCGGGTCATGGGAGAAATCGGCGTCCATCTCGAACACATAGTCGTACGCCCGCTCGAGAGCCCACTTGAAGCCGGTGATGTAAGCGGTTCCGAGACCCAGCTTTGTTTCGCGATGCAACACGTGGACGCGGGGCTCCTTCTGGGCCAGGGCCTCGGCTAGCTGGCCGGTGCCGTCCGGGGAGTGGTCGTCGACCACCAGGATTTCGAGCCGGGAGTCCTGGACCAGCACCTGCTCTACGACGAGCGGGAGATTGGCGATTTCGTTGTACGTGGGAATGACGACCAGCCCGCGCTCACGCATGTGGCGCACGCCGGCTCGCCAGGGAGAGCAGCAGGGCGACGAGCAGCAGCGCGAGGGACGCCAGCGTGATGGCTCTCCCGAGCTCGTACAGCCTCGAGCGGAACGTCAGGTCCACCGTGCGGGCCCCTGCCGGCAGCGCGACGGTGATGAGGCTGTAGTCCCCCCGCAGCAACTGACCGGGCCGGCCGTCGACCGCGACCTGCCAGTCGGGATACCAGTTCTCAGCGACGACGAGATAGCTCGGCTTCGGGGGCGCGGGGTCGAGCGTGACTGTCATGCGTCCCGGTTGCCAGGCGGTCACGGTGGCGCGCGACGGGCTGGGCGGGGGCATCTCCTTCAACGGCTCCGGCGTCACCCGCTGATCGTTGGTGAAGAGCACGATCCTGGAGAAGTCCATGCGAGGATCGACGAGGGTCGGGACGACGGTCGTCGAGTCCGTCTTGATGGCCCCCGCGACGACGCGAGCGTACGGTGCCGGCGTCAGCCGCTCGAACAGATTTGCGCGACCCCCATCGAACGTCGCGACGGAATCCATGACCCGCCGGAACCCCGGGATCGAATCCACGGTGCGGCCACCCGCGGGCAGGATCGCGTAGCGCACCGCCCACAGGTCCCACAGCGGCAGGACACCCAGGTTTCTCCAGCCATTCTCGCGGTCCCACAGGTCGTCGTAATACCGCAGCTCGTTGCCGTGGTACCCGAACAGCTCGGGGATGTCGAACGCCATCAACGAGGAGCCGGGATAGGCCCCTCCCCGAGGAAGGTTGAGGACGCGGAACGGCGGCGGCGTCGCGGCGACGCGGTCGATCAGGGCGTCTCGACCATATGGCCTGGTGTAGCTCCAGAACGACCGCGCGTTGAGCCAGAGGTCGGTGCCCACGATCAGGATGAGGGCCAGCGCGCCCAGGCGCGGCGTCAGCCGGCCCTGGCCGGGACCTAGCACCGCGGCGACCGCTGCCAGAGCCAGTCCGCTCGTCGCGGCACCCCACAGGATCGCGGCCTCACCGGCGCGCGCCGCCGCCGCCTTGTCTCCTGCGAGAGCCTCGGCGATATGGCCGAACACTCCTGCGGCACCGAGCAGGGCTACGATCCCCCCGATGATCAAGGCGGGTGTCATGACGCGCCTGCCCTCCCCCTTGAGGGCGCGCTCGACGCCCAAGCCCGCGAACATGGCCGTGACGAGGGCCACCACGTAGAAGGCCATTCCCGGGGCCCGCGTCTTCTTCACCAGAGGCATGAGTGCCCACCACACCCGGTAGAACGGCGTGGCGGCGCCGAGGCTGATCAGCAGAAACAGGAGCCCGATCCCGCCGGCCCAGAAGACGAAACGTCGGCGCTCCGGCACAGTGACGCCCAGCGCCGCGAGCGCCACGACCGGGAGTCCGAGATACTCCGAGTGCAGCTTCAGTCCCATGGTGCCCGGGTTCGCTCCGTTGGAGCCCCAATACGTCTCCCGCGACCCGACGAAGTTCTTGAGGAAGAACTCAGGAACGTGTGCCCACGGGATCGCGAACGAGGTCGAGCCTTCGAACCCGTGGTAGCCCTGGGCGCGGGGCGAAAACGGGATGTACTCGAAGAACGGCACGATCTGAATCGCAGCGACCCCGAAGCCGACCAGGACGGCCGCGAGCGCGAGGCCGAGACGCAGCACGCGCTCCCCTCCCCCGCTGTCGCGCGACTCCTCGAACGTGAGATAGAGCGCGAACAGCCCCGCGACGATGAGCGAGTAGTACGCGAGCTGGAAGTGGCTGAGCAGAGACAGGGCGGTCGCTGCGGCGAGCAGCACGTAACCGGCCCAGCGGCGCTCGCGCAGCGCCAGCACGAGCGCGAGCAACAGCAACGGCAGCATGGTGGATGCGAACAGTTTGCCGTCGTGTCCTGGGGAGGGATACGAGGCGATCAAGCCGGTCAACTCGTAGGCGAGCCCCCCGACGACCGATCCGGTCCACCCGACCTGCAAGCGCCGCAGCAGCAGGTACGTGAGCAGCCCCGCGAGGATGTAGTGCACGAAGAAGCTCAGGTTGCCCGCGGTCGTCACCGGCACCACGAAGCGCAAGAGCCACGTGGGATAGAACACGTCGCCGCTCCCCGCGGCGACAAACGGCAACCCTCCGAAGATCTCCGGATTCCAAAGCGGCAAGTGGCCGCTCCGCTTGAACCACTCGGCACTCCATGCGTGGAACGAAAAACCCGCACTGTACTGATCGCTCCACGGGCTCGCAAGCCACATCCCGGTGAGCATGGGCAGCGACAGGATCACCGGCCACAAGGCGAAGGCGACCGTAGCGAGCGCCGTGGGGCGTGCCGGTTCGTAAGGAGGCGCCGCAGCGGCGGGCCCTGGATCGCTCACGGAACGGACTCCTGTCGACGGTGGCGCAGCGGAAGGGTGAGGAGCGCGGCGGCCCCTTCCAGGACGGTCAAGAGTACGCGCGATGCGAGGCTCACGGCGAGCGCGCCACCCGAGCCCAGAAACGGCGCGAGGAGGCCGATGAGCACGAGCTCACGCACCCCTACCCCACCGGGGGCGAACAGGGCCAGTAGGCCGAGTACGTAGCCGAGCGTGAAGGCGGCGACGGCGCTCGTGAGCGCCAGGGGCGTCCCGGGGACGAGGCCTCGGGCCAGCATCCAGAAGGCCGCGCCGTACGTCCACCAGCTCAGGATGGTGAGTAGTGTGCTCGCGAGCACGGCGCGGAGGGCGAGCGGCTCGAGCGGGGGCGTGGCCTTGACCAAGCGACCCAGCCAGGCAGCCGTGGGACGCCACGCCAGCGCGCCGATGGTCACTGCGGCTGCCAGGCCCGCCGCCGCGAGACGGAGCGGCGGGGCGCTATGCGGCGCCGCCGCGGCGACGACCGCCACGCCGCTGCCGAGCGACACGGCCTGGATCACGAAGGCGGATGCGGCCGCCGGACCCGGCTGGACGCCGGCCCGCTGCGCGAGCACCACCAGGCCGGCAACGCTCCACACCTTTCCCGGGACGTAGCGGCCGAGGTTGGCCAGGCTCCAGGTCCGGGCCGCGGCGGCGAAGCCGAGGCGCTGGTGCCACCCAGCCAGGATGCGGCGCCAGGACTCGATTTGCATGACGTAGGTCGCGAACACCGTGAGGGCGGAGGCGACGATCCACGCCGGCGTGACCGTCAGCGCGACGTGGAGCGAGCGGAACTCCGTCCAGTTGCGCGCGATCGAGCGGGCGACGAAGACCACGACCGCCAGCGTGACGAGGCCCTGAGCGGCCCAGAGCCACCGCCGTGCGTTTGTCAGCTCAGGCCTTGACGAACTTGTAGGCGACTGACCGCGCGAGCATCCACCAGGGCGCCGGAATCGGTGGATAGAAGTACGTGCCGCCCCAAGCCACGAGGCGGAACCCGTTCATCTCGCCCAAGCGGCTGATTGTCTGGCGCGTCCAGCTGTAGATGTGCCCCTGCCTGTCCGGGACGCGGAAGAGATTCCAGATGATCTCCTTCACGTGATAGGGATTGGGCACGGAGACCATCCACACGCCCCCGGGCCTCAGCACGCGATGGATCTCGCCCGCGGTACTGTACGCGGTAGGCGTGTGCTCGAGGACCTCGACCATGAAGACGTAGTCGAACGAGGCATCGGGAAACGGCAGCCCGCTCGTGATGTCGTGAATCAAGATGTCGGGGGCGGCGAACTCGGGGGCGATGTCGAGTCCCTGATACTTGACGTCGCGCGGCAGGTACTTGCGCAGGTCGCCGTTGCGTGAGCCGATGTCGAGCACCGCGCTGCCGGGCCGTACCTGCGCCAGCTGCATGTGCTTGCGAAACCGCATCCGCTCTTCGCCAGCGTTGCGCCAGTCGTGGCGTTCGCTGTAGAACTTGGTGAGCTCGGGTGACGCCGGAGCGACGCGATTGGCCATGGGTCGGAAAACTACCATGGCTCGAAACTCGTGGAAAGTCGTAACTTTCGGCAGCCTCCATGCGCATCCTCCACGTGGTCACGGCGTTCCCGCGCGCTCCGGACGACGTGATCGTCCCGTGGCTGGTCGAGCTCCTGAAGCGACTCCAGGTCGCCGGACACGAAGTGGAGGTATTCACCTCGTCCTATCGGGGCGCCCCGGATCAAGTGGTGAGCGGGATTCCCGTGCACCGGTTCCGGTACTTTCCGCGCCGCTGGGAGCGCCTGACGCACGAAGAGGCCGCGCCCGACCGGATGCGGCGGGCGCTCTTGTACCGTGTGATGGCGGTCTGCTTCGTGGTGGCCGGCATGGTCGTGGCCTGGCGGCTGTGCCGGCGCCAGCGCTACGACGTCATCCACGTCCACTGGCCCTTTCCCCTGGCCCTGTTCGGCTGGGCCGCGCAACGGGCTCGCCCTGCCGCCCTCGTCACCACGTTTTACGGAGTGGAGTTGCGGTGGGTGAAGACCGCGATGCCGTTTCTCAGGGGGTTCCTGAAGTGGGCGGCGCGGCGCTCCGACCGCGTGGTAGCGATCTCGTCGTACACGGCCGACGAACTGCGCGAGCTCGTCCAGGTGCCGATCGAGGTGATTCCGTACACGACCAGCCTGCCGACGCCGGCGCCCCGCGCCGGCCACCGGACCGCCGGCGCGCCCTTGACGGTGCTGTTCGTGGGCCGGCTCGTCGAGCGCAAGGGCGTGAGCCACCTGGTGGATGCGGCGAGTCGGCTGCTGCCCAGTGTGGACGTCCGGCTGGTCATCGTGGGGGACGGTCCGGAGCGGGCCCGGATCGAGGCCCGGATCCGGGAGAAAGGTCTCGACGGACGGGTCGCCGTGCGGGGCAGAGTGTCGGAGGCCGAGCTGCAGGCCGCGTACGCGGCCGCGGACGCGTTCGTGCTGCCGGCCGTGATGGACCGGCGCGGCGACACCGAGGGGCTGGGGGTCGTGCTGCTCGAGGCGATGAATCACCGCGTGCCCGTGATCGCCAGCGCCATCGGCGGCATCACGGACATCGTGGAAGACGGTGTGTCGGGCTTGCTGGTGCCGCCGGGCGACGCGACGGCGTTGGCGGCCGCCCTGGAGCGACTGGCCCGCGCCCCTGAGCTGTCCGTGAGCCTGGGAGACGCGGGGTACCGGCGGCTCCATGAGCGGTTCAGCTGGGAAGCGATCACCCGTCGCTGGCTGGAGGTCTACAACGCGGCGGTTGCGCGCCGGCGCTAGCCGTTCCGCGGTCCTCCGTCCCCGCCGGTCGGCCGGTCCGGCGGCCGCCGGAGGGCGCGTACCTCCTCACGCAGCCCCGCCAGCATCTCGCCCACGAACCCGAATCCGAACAGCATGAGGCCGGCCAGCACGAGCAGCAGCACGAGGTAGAGAAACGCCCGGTTGCCCTGGAGATACACGTAGCGCTCGATCAGCGCGTAGACGGCGACCAGAAAACCGAGGAAGATGAGCACGGCGCCGGGCACGCCGAAAAAGAGCAGCGGCTTGCGCCCGAACCGCAACTGGAACCACACCGACACCAGGTCCAGCACGCCGACCGGAATGCGCCCGATGCCGAACTTGGACTTCCCCGCCCGGCGCGGCAGCAGCGGGACCGGGCGCTCGGCGAGCCGGAAGCCCTGGGCCTCGGCGATGACCACCATGAAGCGGTGCCAATCGGGCCGGGTGGTGAGGCCGTCCATCACCTCCCGCCGGTACGCCTTGACCGAGTTCAAGTCGCTGACCCGGACGCCGAACAACCAACGACACAGCCCGTTGTAGACCCAGGACACGAAGCGTTTCTCGTAATGTCCTTGCTTGGTACCGGTGACGATGTCGGCCGTGTCGTCGAGGATCGGCTGCACCAGGGAGGGGATGTCGCTGGGCCGGTATTGCAGGTCGGCGGGATAGAACACGAGGACGCGGCCGCGGGCGGCGTCGCCCCCCGACGCCAGGGCGTCGGCGATGCCGCGCTGGCTGCGGTGCGTGACCACCCGGACGAACGGGTGCTTGGCCGCGAGCTCGCGCAGCGTGTCCGGGGTGGCATCGCGGCTGCCGTCGTCGATGATCACCACTTCACAGCTGTACGGCAGGGGCAGCAGCGCCTCGCGCGCCTGGCGCACGAATTCCGGCAGATTCTCGGCTTCGTCCTTGGCGGGCACGAGCACGCTCACCTCGGGGGTTGCCGTCCCCGTGGCGAGGCTCATAGCCGCTTGCGCATGCGAGCGGGCAGGATGCTCAGCTGGTCGCGGTACTTGGCGACCGTACGCCGGGCGATCTTCACCCCCCGCTGCGCGAACATCTCGACGATCTGCTGGTCGGTCAGGGGGTTCTTGGGATCTTCGTCCCCCACCATCTTCTGAATCTGGGCCCGGATGGCGCGGGCGCTCGCGTCCTCGCCGGTGGTGGTGGAGAGGCCGCTCGAGAAGAAGAACTTGAGGGGCAGGAGCCCGCGCGGGGTCTGGACGTACTTCTCGTTCGTCACCCGGCTCACGGTGCTCTCGTGCATGTTGATCACATCCGCGACCTCGCGCAGGGTGAGCGGCTTCAGGTATTCCACGCCCTTCTCGAAGAAATCGCGCTGGCGATCGACGATGAAGTTCATCACCTTCAGCATCGTCTGGCGCCGCTGCTCGATCGCCTGGATCATCCAGTGCGCGCTGTTCATGCGCTGGTTGATGAAGTCCTTGTTCTCGCCTTGGAACTTCTTCTTGTCGCGCGCGATGTCCTGGTACGTCTTCGAGATCCGCAGGCGCGGCAGCCCCGCGTCGTTGAGGAACACCTTGTACTCCCCGTCGATCTTCTCGACCACCAGGTCCGGAATGATGTACGCGTCGTTGGCCGCCGAGTGTTGCAGGCCCGGCTTGGGGTCGAGTTTGGCCAGTTCGTCGGCGACCTTCTGCACTTCGGTGGCGTCGAGCCCGAAGCGCTTGCCCAAGTCGCTCCAGCGGTGTGCCTTCAGGTCGTCGAAGGCGTCTCGCACCAGCCGGTACGCCAACGTGTCGGTCTCGGCGCGTGCCTCGAGCTGGAGCAACAGGCACTCGCGCAGATCGCGGGCGCCTACCCCGGGCGGATCGAGCTTCTGGATGATACGGAGCATCTCCTCGGCTTCGGAGGTCGTGAACAGCTGCGGCTGGACGTCCTGCTCCGACTCGGCCGCGTGCTCCTCCAGCAGCTGGTTCGCGCCGCGCACGATCTCTTCGAGCGTGGCGCCGAGGTAGCCGTCCTCCGCGATGTTCCCGATGAACTCCTCGGCCAGGAGCTGCTGGCGGGGCGTCAGGTCGAGCAGACGCATCTGGTCCCGCAGGTAGTCGGACAGGTCCTTGCTCTCGACCGGCACGGGCTCGACGTATTCCCGCGCTTCGCTCATGTCGCGGGGCGGCGCGCTCGAGTCCGAGCCGTCGTCGAGCAGGATCTCCTCCCAGTTGGGCTCGTCGTTGGCTTCGGCCTCTTTCTTGTCTTCCTTGGCCTCCTCCGCCAAGGGCACCTCGGTCTCCTCCTCCGGCTCGACCAGCTCGAGGAACGGGTTGCCGAGCAGCTCCTGCTTCAGGTGCTGCTGGAGATCGAGCAGCGGCATGTACAACAGGTCCATGGCCTGGTATAGCCGCGGGTTGATGCGGAGCTGCTGCGACAGTCCGGTGTGCTGCTGCAGGCCGGTCTTCATACGGGTTGCAGCTGGGCCAGACGGGCGCGCAGGCGCGCCGTGAGGGTGGGCCCGAGATAGAGGTTCGCCACGCGGTCGTCGAACACCAGCTCGCGCACGGTGCCGCCGACCTGCACTTTCCCTTCGAACATGATGTAGGCGCGGTCCACGATGTCGAGGGTTTGCTCCACGTTGTGATCCGTGATCAGCACCCCGATGCCCCGGTGGCGCAGGCCGGCCACGATGGTCTGGATGTCGTGGACGGCGATCGGGTCGACGCCGGCGAACGGCTCGTCCAGCAGCATGAACTTGGGCTCGGTGACGAGCGCGCGGGTGATCTCGAGCCGGCGCCGCTCGCCACCCGACAGCTGGAACCCCTTCTGGCGCCGCAGGTGCTTGATGGCGAGCTCGTCGAGCAGGCGCTCGAGGCGGTCGGCCTGCTCCGCGGGGCTCAGCGGCAGGGTCTCGAGAATCGCGCGGACGTTCTCCTCGACGGTGAGCTTGCGGAACACGGACGGTTCCTGCGCGAGGTAGCCGATCCCCATGCGCGCGCGGCGATACATCGGCTCCGGCGTGATGTCCCGGCCGTCGAGCACGATCTCACCACCGTCGGGACGGATCAGGCCGGTGATCATGTAGAAGCAGGTGGTCTTCCCCGCCCCGTTGGGACCGAGCAGGCCCACGATCTCCCCCTGCTCCAGTTGCACGCTCACGTCGTTCACCACGCGGCGACCCTTGTACGTCTTGACCAGCCCGTGGGCCTCGAGGCGGCTTCCGCCCGAGACCGCGGGGTGCTCCCCGCTGGGCGACTCGGCGCGCGCCAGCGCGCGCTCCGCGGCCTCCAGCAGCCGGTCCGCCACGCCGCCGCGGTCGGCCGCGAGCTCGGCCCACACCTCGGGGGTGAACGCGACCGTGGCCGGCTCACCGAGCGCCCCCAACGGGTAGGTGACGATCTTCAGGAGCGCCAGCCGCGGCAGCACCGACGTCCGCAGGCTGGTGCGGAATTCCTCGACCGACAGGGCGCCGAGCTCGGGCAGGTCGGCGGCCCCGAAGTGGGCGCGCAGTTTGAGGAACTCCTCGCGGTAGGCCACGGCCAACTCCGTGAAGCCGGCCGCCCCATAGTCGTCCGAGACGCGGGCGAGGGCCGCGGCGGCGAGGGGGAGCGAGGAGTCTCGCGCGGCCATGAGGTCGGCCAGAGGTCCGGGCGCCAGGGGAGGCGTCATGGCCGCGGTGGCTTCTTCTTTGTCGTGTCCGCCGGCATTTTCTTCTTGGTCGAGTCCGGAGGAGCGGGCGGCGCGGGCTCGAGCTGCACGCCGTCGGCCTTTCCTGTGACGGTCACGCGAGTGATCTTGCCGCCCGCGAGGGCTATGTCGATCATCGCCCCACGGGAGTAATTGAGCGACGGCAGCGAGTCGCGCTGGTTGTATTGATGCGTGAAGACACGGGCCGATCCGCGCGAGACGAGGCGGTGCAGCTTGCTCTTCGGCTGCCCCGAGCCGGCGGAGTCGGCGTTCTGCACCCAGTGCGCAGTGAGCGAATCGCCGGTGATCCAGTCCGGGGTCGAATCCCGCTTGGCCGTAGAGTCGCGCTTCAAGGTCGAGAACGCGTGCCCGAACGCGCGCACCTCGGTCAGCACCTGATCCGGGACGTCGAGCGCGAGCGAGTCGGCCCGGATCGTGGTGGCGCTCGAGACGGCCCGCGCGTGGACCGAGTCCTTGGGGCCCCAGGCGAACGCCTGCTGCAGCTTCTTGCGATCGACGTGCAGATGAATCGTGTCGGCGGTGAGGCGCCAGTCCGCGCTCGTGGCCACGCCGTCGCCCAGCGCCTTGACGAGCCGGATGTCGCGACCCTGCAGGCCGAGCTCGATGCGGGTACCCGTGAGCGTGTAGGACTCCGTCCCCTTGCCCTCGACCCGCGGTTTGCCCAGGAGCAGCCCGGATCCCGCGACCTGGTCGAGCTGCATCGAGTCGCCCCGCGCCGCAAAGTCACTGCGATCGATCGTCACGGCTCCCCCGCCCCACATGCGGTCGTTGCCTTTGAAGCGTACCCGATCCGCGACGATCACATAAGGCTCGGCGGAATCGGCGGAACCACGGTAGTCGATCGTCGGGCGGCTCGAGGCGTACATCTCGAGGGTGTCCCGCACGCCCTTCAGGGCCCGGTAGTACGTCAGATTGGGTCCGCGCAGCACCGAGCCGCTGTTGCGGTTCACCGCGACCACGTTCTTGTGCGCTTCGAGCCGCTCCTGGCGGAGGAAGTAGGCGGCGGTCACGGCGTCGAGCGTGATGGCTGTGTCACGGATGTGCACCAGATTCTTCTGCCCGATCATGTCGAAGCGCTTGAGGCCGGCGAACCAGGCTACGCTGTCGGCCGCGAGGGTGCTCCCGGTGCCTTGACAGTGGGCCAGCACCCCACCGCCCGCGAACACATTGGTCTCGCCCACGCGTACCTCGACCTGTTGCGCCTGCCGTCCGACCGAGTCGATCACGATTGTGCACGGCCGTCCCCCGGTCGTGTCGGCGGGCGAGGTGGGTTGCTGGACGAGGGCGACGAGGAACATGGTGGCCATCATTGGTTCGGCAGGGTGAAGCTGCCGGCCCTCCCCGTGGGGCGAGTCGCCGTCACCACCTTGAAATCGGGGTCCGACGTGAAGCCCTGTCCCTCGATGTGGCGGGTCGGCTCGTCGAACACGAACGGCCGATCGGAGCTCACTTGACTGCGCGCCTGGCTGTAGTGCAGCACTTCGGTCCGGAGCGTCGCGCCGTCGATCCGCACCACTACGACGTTGCCGCGCGCCTCCATGTCGCCAGAGCGCCAATGGTAGGTGCCCTCGCGCGAAGTGAGCGTGGATGTCTGCGCACCGCGGGTATCGTAGAACGTGATGTGCACGTTGCGGAGCTCGGCGGTCTGCGAAGGCGAGTAGAAATATGCCGTGTCGGCACGCACGTGCGCGCGTTGGATGCCGTCGTTGGTCACATAATGCGACATGCTCAACAGCACCTGATCGGCGGAGTCGGCGGCGGAAATGGTCGCCGTGGGCTTGATCCCGGTGTCGCAGGCGCTCAACACCACTGCGCAGAGGAGCCACGCGTACCTCACGCGGCGCCCGCCCTCATCAGGTCGTGCAGATGCACTATGCCGATGACCTTGCGCCCCCCGTCCAGCACCGGCAGGGCCATGATGCCGTGCTGCTCCATCGCACGCACGGCGGCACCGGCCAGCTCGTCCCGCGTGGTGGTCTTAGGGGTCCGCGTCATGACGTCGCCCACCGGCAAGTCGAGGAAGGCGTCGGTCTTTTCCATGAGCCGGGTGAGGTCGCCGGCGGTCACCACGCCGACCAGACTCCCCGCCGGGTCCACCACTGCGACGGTGCCCCGCTTCTCGGCGAGCAGCACCACGCACTCGCGCATGGGGCGGTCGGGCCCGAGCGTGGGGACTTCGCCCGTGAGCATCACGTCCCCGACGCGCAGCAGGAGATTCCGGCCTAACGCGCCCCCCGGGTGCAGCGCCGCGAAGTCTTCGCGCCGGAATCCCTTCACTTCGAGCAGCGTCACGGCGAGGGCATCGCCCAGTGCCAGGGCAGCCGTGGTGCTCGCGGTGGGCGCGAGCGTCTCCGGGCACGCCTCTTCGGCGACGCTCGCGTCGAGCACCACGTCCGCCTGACGGGCCAGCACGGAGTCCAGGTCGCCGGTGATCGCGATGAGCCGCACGCCCAGCCGCTTGAGCTGGCTCACGAGGCCGAACAGCTCGTCCGACGCCCCGCTCCGCGACAGGAGAATAGCCACGTCGTGCCGCCCGACGATCCCGAGGTCGCCGTGCAGCGAATCGATCGGATGGAGGAACGATGCGGGTGTGCCGGTCGAGGTGAAGGTGGCGGCGATCTTGCGCGCGATGAGGCCGGACTTGCCGACCCCCGAGACGATCACCCGGCCGCCCGCGGCCGCCAGGAGGCGCACCGCGGCGGCGAACGCCGGCCCCAGTCGCTGAGCCACGCGCCCGATCGCGTCGGCTTCGAGGGCGAGCACGCGGCGCCCGCGCTCAACGAGATCGCTGGGCTCCGTGCGGGACATCGCCACACTCCAGAAAGTACGTCGTGAGGAGACCGTGCCACTCGCCGCGCGCCTTGAGGATCCGCTCCGCAATCTCGCGGACGGCGCCCTGGCCGCCCGCTACGTCGGTGACGACCCGCGCCGCCGCCTTGACCTCGGCCACCGCATTCGCGACCGCGACCGGCAGCGCCACGCGCGCGAGCACCGGGAGGTCGGCGAGGTCGTCGCCGACGAACGCGCACTCGTCCCACGCGAGCCCGCGGCGGGCCAGTAGCGCCTCGAACGCCGGGAGCTTGCGGGCCGTCGGATCCTGGATGAGCTCGTCCACCGACAGCTCGCGCGCCCGCAGCGCCGTGGCGGTCGATTCCCGCCCCGTGAGCCACACCACGACGAGGCCCGCCGAGCGGAGCATACGGATGCCGAGTCCGTCCTGGATGTGAAAGCGCTTGAATTCGACGGGGTGATCGCCGACGACTCCGAGATAGACGCCGTTATCGGTGAGCACGCCGTCGACGTCGAAGCCGACCAGTTTCAAGCGGCGGGCGAGGGCTTGATCAAGCACGGAGGGCGCCTCGGGCGGGGGGCACCGCTTTGGCTCGGTCCTCGACAGCCGCCCCACCACTCCCCTGGGACCTCGCCGCCGCGGTGCCCCCCGCCCTCGCGCTGCACCAGACCTCGATCGCCACACGCACGATTCCTTCGAGCTGGTCCAGCGGGATCATGTTCGCCCCGTCCGAGGGCGCGTGTTCGGGGTCGGGGTGCGTCTCGAGGAAGAACCCGTCTGCCCCGGCGGCCGCGGCCGCGTACAAGAGGGGCGGGATGAACTCGCGCTGGCCGCCGCTGGCGCCATCGGGCCCTTGCCCCGGCTGCTGGACCGCATGGGTCGCGTCGTACACCACGGGGGCCCCGCACGCGGCGCGCAGGCGCGCGAAATTGCGCATGTCCACGACCAGGTCGCCGTAGCCGAAGAAGGTGCCGCGCTCGGTCACAGCCACTTCGGGGGCGCCCCCGCCCCCGCCCCCGGCGCGCACCTTCTCCACGGCGCCCGCCATCCCGTCCGGTGACATCCATTGCCCCTTCTTGACGTTCACGGGGCGGCCGGCGCGCCCCGCCGCGATGAGCAGATCGGTCTGGCGACAGAGAAACGCGGGGATCTGCAGCACGTCCGCCACCTGGGCGGCCGCGGGCACCTGGGCGGCCTCGTGCACGTCGGTGAGGATCGGCAGGCCGGTGCCCGCGCGCACCCGGGTGAGCGCCTCGAGACCCCGTTCCAGCCCGGGACCGCGCGCGCCCGCGAGCCGCGACCGATTTGCCTTGTCGTACGACGCCTTGTAGATGACGTGCACGCCGAGCGCCGCTCCCAGCTCCGCGAGCGCGGTACCGACCCGGAGGTTCAGGTCGTCCGATTCGACGACGCACGGCCCCGCGATGAGGAATGGGGCGGCCCCGGCCGCGAAGTGCTGCGCCACGTCAGTCGCGTCGCCCGGCGAGTTGGGACGGCCGCTCGGCCTGGCTGGGCACCGCTCCGCGCCGGGCCCGATGCTGCTGGCGCGCCGCGCCCACGAAGCCGGCGAACAGTGGGTGCGGCCGCGTCGGGCGCGACTTCAGCTCCGGGTGGAACTGGCAGCCGATGAACCACGGGTGATCCGGCAGCTCGATCATCTCCACGAGCGAGCCGTCGGGCGAGAGGCCGGAACAGCGCATGCCGTATTCGGCGAGCACGTCGCGGTAGGCGTTCGACACTTCGTAGCGATGCCGATGCCGCTCGCTGACCTCGAGCGCCCCGTAGGCCTGGGCGACACGCGAGCCGGGCCGCAGCTTGCAGGGGTAAGCCCCCAGCCGCATCGTCCCCCCCAGCTCCTGGATCCCCTCCTGCGAGCGCATCAAGGCGATCACCGGGTTCTCGCACTCGGGGGCGAACTCGCTCGAGTTGGTATCGGGAAGCTTGACCACGTCGCGCGCGAACTCGATGATCGCCGACTGCAGCCCGAGACAAATCCCGAAGAAGGGCAGCTTGTGCTCCCGGGCCCAGCGGATCGCTTCGAGCATCCCCTCCACCCCGCGCACGCCGAACCCGCCCGGGACGAGCAGGCCGTCGTAGCCGGCGAGCAGCTCGCCCGCGGCCGCTTGATCGGTGAAGCGGTCGGACGAGATCCACTCGACCTGCGCCCCGCACTCGTTCGCGATCCCGCCGTGCACGAGCGCCTCGTGGATGCTCTTATAGCTGTCGGCGAGCTCCGTGTACTTCCCCACCACCGCGATGCGTACCCGCTCGGCGGGGTTGAGGATCTTGTCCACCATCTGCGCCCAGCCGCGCAGGTCGGGGTCCTTGGTCTCGAGGTGCAGCCGCATGCAGACTTCGCGGTCGAGTCCCTGCTCGTGCAGCTTGAGCGGGATCTCGTAAATGGATCGCACGTCCGGGCTCTCCACCACGCAGCCGAAGTCGACGTTGCAGAACTGCGCGATCTTGCGCTTCAGCTCTTCCGAGAGCGGCCGCTCGGTGCGGCAGATCAGGATATCGGGCTGGATTCCGATCTGCATCAGCTCCCGGACGGAGTGTTGGGTCGGCTTGGTCTTGAGCTCGGCGGTGGCGGAGATGAAGGGAACGAGGGTGAGGTGGATGAACAGTGTATTGTCGCGGCCCACTTCCTGGCGGAACTGCCGAATCGCCTCGAGGAACGGCAGCGACTCGATGTCGCCCACCGTGCCCCCGATTTCCGTGATGACGACGTCGTGGTCGGGGGCGAGGCGGCGGATCGCCGCTTTGATCTCGTCCGTGATGTGCGGGATCACCTGCACGGTCGAGCCGAGGTATTCGCCGCGTCGCTCCTTGGTGATCACGGACAGGTAGATCCGCCCCGTGGTCACGTTGTTGACCTGCGACAGCGAGCGGTCGATGAACCGCTCGTAGTGCCCGAGGTCGAGGTCGGTCTCGGCACCGTCGTCGGTGACGTACACCTCGCCGTGCTGGAACGGCGACATGGTGCCCGGATCGACGTTGATGTAGGGATCGAACTTCTGAATGGTGACCCGGAGGCCGCGCTCCACCAGCAGCCGACCGAGCGAGGCGGCCGCGATGCCCTTGCCGAGCGACGAGACGACGCCACCGGTCACGAAGATGTACTTCGTCGAGCTCACGGGCTCACCTCCCTCAGGTGCAGGGTCAACTGTGCCTCCGCGTATCGCAGATCGTCCGCCGTGTCCACGCCGGGCGCCGCCGGGCCGGCACACAGCGCCACGCCGATGGGCAGGCCGTGCAGCAACGGCCTCAGCTGCTCCAGTCGCTCCCATCGCTCCTCCGGCACCGGCGGCAGCCGTACCCACCGCTCGAGGGCCTCGCGCGTGTAGGCGTACACGCCCACGTGCTGGTGATACCGGACCGACCCCGTGCCGTCGCGGTCGAACGGGATCGGCGCCCGCGAGAAATACACGGCGCGTCCGCGCGCATCGACCACCACTTTCACGCGCGCCGGGTCCGCCGCCAACGCCCGATCGAGCGCCCCCGCAGCGGTGCCGATGGGGTCCCCCGCGCGCACGCGCGCCACGGCGCCGCGCAGCGCGTCCAAGTCCACGAGGGGCTCGTCGCCCTGCACGTTTAGGACGAGGTCGAACTCATTAAACGATTTATTGCCAATGACTTCCGCGACACGCTCGGTGCCGGATTGGTGGTCGGAAGAGGTCAGGATCGCCTCGTATCCCGCGCGCTCAACGACGGCGGCGATCTCACGCGCGTCGGTCGCGACGACCACCCGGTCACACATGCCGGCTTCGTTGGCCCGTCGCACCGCCCAGAGGATGAGCGGCTCGCCTGCCAGTGGCAGGAGTGGCTTGCGGGGAAGGCGGCTGGAACCGAGCCGCGCCGGGATCACGCCGAGGACGGGCACGGGGCAAGATACAAAATCCGTGCCGTGGCGTCTAGCCCCGTCTCAATTCCTTTGTGGAGCGCGTGTTACCTGCCACGCACAGCTTCAGGAAGTTCTCGAGCAGCCGCTTGCCGTGCGCCGTGCCGATCGACTCGGGGTGGAACTGGACGCCGTAGATCTGATGGCGGCGGTGTTTCATCGCCATGATCTCGGCGTCCTTGGGGCGATCGGCGCTCCATGCCGTGATGACCAGGTCGTTGGGGAGCGACGCGGGCTCGAGCACGAGCGAGTGGTAGCGCATGCCGGTCACGGGACTCGGGATCGCTTCGAACAGCTCGTCGTCTTCATGGATCACTTCGCAGGTCTTGCCGTGCATCACTCGGTCGGCGCGCACCACGCGGCCGCCGAACGCCTCGCCGATCGCCTGATGGCCGAGGCACACGCCGAGGATCGGCACGTGGCCCGCGAGTGCGCGCACCAGCGGCACGAGGATCCCGGCGTCCGCGGGCGTGCAGGGGCCGGGCGACAGCACGGCCGCCGTCGGCTTGAGGGCGAGCACCTGCTCCACGGTGAGGGCGTCGTTGCGGTAGACGACGGGCTCCGCGCCGAGCTCGCCAAACAGCTGGACGAGGTTGTAGGTGAACGAGTCGTAGTTGTCGAGCACGAAGAGCATGGGATGCGATGATAACCCCGATGGGCAGACGGGTCCAGCGTTGGCACTCCCGGCACGGCGTCTGCAGTAGCCTCGGCGCATCTCCCCCCCCAGAGGCCACCTTGTCAGGCGATCCGCTCTCCCGTCGCGATTGGCTCACAGTCATGGGCGCAGCTGGGGCCGGCGCGGTGCTGCGGCCGGGTCTGGACGGCCCGAGTCGTCCGGTCTACGGCGCCGGGGTCCTGCCCCTCACGTCGACGAGCGAGGTGTTCGTCCCGCCGCGCGGAAGGGCGTTCCAGAAGTTCAGCTTCGATTTCCCCGAGCCTTCGATCGAATTCCGAGACATGCGGTTTGGCTTCCTCGTGTTCTCCCGTGAGAACGCCTACGCCATCGACGCGAGCGGCATGACGACGGCGGCCACGGACGGAGGGCTCGAGATGACGGCGACTGGATTCACGTGGGCCGGCGGCCAGGAGCGCACGACCGGGCGCCTGACCGCGCGGTTCCGCACCGAGGGCGACGCCGTGCTGTGGGACGTCACGGCCGAAATGGCTCAGCCGATCAAGGCGGTGACGACCGTGGTGCGCGGCGTGCCGCGCGGCCAGCTGTCGAGCGGCGGCGGAGAGCCGCGCGACCACGGGGACGACGAGATACTGTTCGGGTATCCGTTCGGCGGCGGCGACCTGTTCGGCGGCAACACGGCGGACAGTATCGGCACGCCGTTGATCGTGGTCCAGCGCGCCGAGCAGCAGTTCGTCGCGCTCTCCTCGCTCGACGATCACGTGCGCAGCAAGCGCTTTTATTTCCAGCCGGGCGAGCAGGGCTATCGCGTCGAGCTGGTGCACGAGGTCGAGGGGTGGCTCAACCTCTCGCGGGTGCAGGTCCCCACCTGGCGTGTGGGCCGGGCCACGACACTGGAGGCCGCGGTGGCGCCCCACTACGCGTATCTCGAGCGGGCCTATCGCTGGCCGCGCTGGGAGTCGCGTCCTGACGTGCCGGCGTGGCTCAAGCGGACGGCCCTCGTCGTCACGCTGCACGGCATGCACTACACCGGCTACGTGTTCAACGACTTCGCCAGGATGCTCGAGATCCTCAAATGGATCGCGGCCCAGATCCCGGGCGACCGGGTGCTGGCGTTTATCCCAGCCTGGGATGGGCGCTACTACTGGGACTATCCCACCTATCGGGCCGCCAAGCGTCTGGGCGGCGAGGCGGGGCTACGGCGTCTCGTTCAGGAGGTGCACACGCTCGGGTTCAAGATCATGCCGATGTTCGGAGCCAACGCCGCCAACCGTCGGCTGGCGAGCTTCGCCGGGATCGCCGACGCACGCACGTCCAAGGTGGACGGTGACCACTTCGACCTGAACTGGGTGGATTGGGACAACGACCGGCACCAGGAAGGCTTTGGCGCCTACATGAACCTGGGCGTGGCGTCGTGGCGGCGCTGGCTCACGGCACGCATCGCGGACGTCATCGAGCGGTACGAGGTGGACGCGTACTTTCTCGACATCGTGGGCGGCTGGGTCAACAACACCCAGGCCGACATGCACGAAGGCACGCGCCAGCTGGTGGCCGAGCTGCGCCGGCGCTATCCGCAGGTGCTGTGTTGCGGCGAGTTCTTGTACGACGCGCTGGTCGAGTTCATCCCGTTGTACCACGTGTACTCGCCGCGCGCCGTGCCGTTCGCGCGCTTTTTCTCACACCTCTCGCATCCCGCGCCGGGACGGGGCTCGAGCGGCGTCCACGAGTCGGGCTTCAACCACTGGGACGAGGCGACGCTGTCCCTCGTGCAACGCGACGGGCTGATTCCGACGCTGAACATCGTGGACGACACCTTCACCACGTATCGTGATCAGATGGCGGCCGTGATTGCCCAGGCCAAAGCGTGGGCAGGGGCGTAACCGTTGGCGGAGACACGAATATGCTAACCGGGATCTCGGTCTATCGTCGCATCGCGACGCCGTTCGTCTTGGCGATTGCCTCGGGGCTGGGAGCCGCCCCGTGTGTGGCCCAAGCCCCCGTTTCGCGGATGGATCAAGTCGTTCAGTCCTTCGTTGATGCCAAACAATTCATGGGCTCTGTGCTGGTCGCTCAAGGCGACAAGATCCTTCTGAACAAGGGATACGGTTTCGCCAATCTGGAGTGGAGTATCCCAGATTCCCCGTCGACAAAATTTCGGCTCGGCTCGATCACGAAGCAGTTCACTGCCGCCTCGATTCTCCTGCTGGAGGAACGTGGCAAGCTCAAGACCGACGATCCCGTGAAGCAGTACCTCCCAGACGCTCCTGCGGCGTGGGATAAAATTACGATCTTCAATCTCCTGACCCACACGTCGGGAATCCCAAGCTTCACCTCGTTCCCCGATTATCGCTCGACCGAGGCGATGCCGACAACGTCCGAGCAATTGGTTGCTCGGTTCCGTGACAAGCCGTTGAACTTTCAACCCGGGGAGAGTTGGGAATACAGCAACTCGGGATACGCCCTGCTCGGCTATCTCATCGAGAAGATCAGCGGGGAAAGCTACAAGGACTTCGTGCAGGAGAATCTCTTTACGCCGTTGGGTATGAAGAACTCTGGCTACGATCTGAACGCGCCCATCATCGAACGGCGAGCCGCCGGCTACGCCCCTGGCCCTGAAGGCCCGGTGAACGCCGGCTATATCGACATGAGCATCCCCTTTTCGGCTGGTGCCCTCTACTCTACTACGGGCGACCTCCTCCGTTGGGAGCAGGGCTTGTTCGGAGGCAAAGTCCTGTCGCCTGCGTCGCTCAAAAAGATGACGACCCCCTTCAAGAATGACTACGCCTTTGGCCTCGGCGTTCGGGTCGTCGACGGGCACACGCTGATCGAACACGGCGGCGGGATCGAGGGGTTCAATACGCAACTGTCCTACTACCCGTACGACAAATTGACCGTGATCGTGCTGGCAAACCTCAATGGAGGTGCGCCGACCGACATTGCGGCGAAGCTCTCCTCGGTGGCTCACGGAGAGAAAGTGATCCTGACCTCGGAGCGCAAGGAGATCAATGTCGCCAAGGACATTCTCATGCGGTACGTCGGCACGTATGCGATCACGCCGACGATCAAGAACGTGATTACGCTGGAAGATGGCCATCTCATGACGCAGCTCACCAACCAGCCGAAGTTCCCCCTGTTTGCCGAGTCCGAGACGACTTTTTTCCTGAAGGTCGTAGACGCCCAGGTGGAGTTCTCGAAGGATGACAAAGGGGCGTTCACTATCCTGACGATCCACCAAGGTGGTCGCGACACGAAGGGACTGAAACAACAACCCTAGTCAGTGCGGGGCGTCCCCGCGGATCATCCGGAGGCCGAACAGCGTAGCGATGCGGCCACCGTCGGCCGCCTCGAACCGCACGGTCACCTTCCGCTTGCCCTGAATTAGCCGCTCGGGCAGGGGATACTCCACATCGGAGAAGCGCAGCGGGTCGGCGAAACGCAGCTCCTGATCGGCCACGTGCTCGCCGTCCACCAGCACGACGAACCTCGCGGGCGTCCCCCGGCGGTCGCCCGAATAGTACGTGACGACCAGGCTCATGGGATGCGTCGGCTCGACCGGCAAGTCGTAGCTGAACCAGGTCGCTCCATAGCGCCCCGGCCGACCGAGCATCCGCTGTCCGTACGTGCGCTCACCCGCCTGGTAATTGAACTGGCGCTCGGATGTCGTATCGCCCGGCTGGAGCGCAGCGAGCGTGGCGGCCTCGAGCTTCCGCCGCCGCTCCGCCTCCGCGACGTAGGCTGCGTGCTGCGCGTCCCACTCCGCGCTCGTGAAGCGGTCCCAGTAGGTCGAGTACGTTCGGCGGTGCAAGCGGTAGAACGGCATGAGCTCGACGTCGCGCGGCCGGCCTGCGGCATCGGGCTCCCGTCCCACCCCGTCCGACCGGAAGCGTCCCGGCTCGTTGCCGATCGGTTTCAGCCACCCGGCGACCGCTTCGCTGTCGGTCACGAACACCGGCGTGACGGCGGGCGCGTCGAGAGCCTCTCCCTCTACGGCGCCCCGGGCTCCCTCGGGTCCCAGATCCCCCGCCAGCACGAGCGGTCCCCACATGATGGAGGCGCGCCGCGGATTGTCCGGCAGCGGCTCGAGGCGCAGGGACTTGGGCAGAGTGACCTCCACGACGTCGCCGCTCTGCCAGGTTCGTTTCACCTCGACGTAGGACCCGACCGGCGCGGTCGCCACGCGCTCACCATTGACCGACACCGCGAATCCGTCCGCGACCCAGTACGGCCGCCGCATGGCCAGCGTGAACTCACGCGGCGACCGGAGACTCAGCGTCAGCCGCGCGCGCTCGCCGTCGGGGAAGTCGGTATCCATCGCCAGCCGAACGCCCGGCTCCTTGCACTGGGCCGTGGAGGGAGCGTACAGGTTCACCCACAGGCGATCCCCGGCCTCGTAGTAGAGCCCCAGGCCGTGCAGAGCGTGGCTCTCCATGCCAGTGCCCACGTCGCACGTGAAGCTGTGGGCCATGTCCTGGTACTCGTGGGTCACGCCCCGCCCCACCGGAACCATGTAGCACACCCGGCCGTCTTCGGGGTCGATCGACGCAAGGATGTGATTGAACAGCGCGCGCTCGTGATAATCCGCGTAATGGGCGTCGGGGTCGAGCGAGAACAGCCGCCGGGTGAGCTTGAGCATGTTGTACACGTTGCAGGTCTCGCAGGTGCGGCCATCGATGCGGTCGCTCAAGCGGTCCGGCGGGCCGTAATACTCGTCGGTGCCGTGGCCTCCCGTGGCGAAGCTGTGGTGTTGGGTGACCGAGTCCCAGAAGAACCCGGCCGCCAACAGATCGGCGGGGCGGCCGGTGTAGACGTAGCGCTCCACGGAGCCGAGCAGCTTGGGAATCTGCGTGTTCGCATGCTTGCCACCGAGATCGTCCTGATGGCGCTCGAGCGGCTCGACCAAGGCGCGGTGCTCGAAGGCGTACGAGAGCCGCAGCCAGCGCTCGTCGCCGGTGTCGGCGTGGAGGTCCACCAGCACTTCGTTCATGCCGCCGAATTCGGTGTTCAGCATTCGTTGGATCTGGCCGTCGTCCAAGCCCGACAGCGTCCGTTCGGCCCAGCCGGCAAACTTCGTCTCGACGGCGAGCGCCGTCCGGTTTCCGGTGTGGCGGTACGCGTCGCGCAGGCCCGCGAACGTCTTGTGCAAGGTGTACCAGGGCGACCACAGCCCGTTCAGGTCGAAGGCCGCCGACTGGATCTCGCCCCGCGCCAGCCGGGCGAAGGCCGCTCGCCCGCCTTCCAGGGCGCTCAGGTAACCATCGCCGTGCTTGTCCTGCACGACCTTTAGCTCACGCACCATGTAGGCGGCACGCTCTTTCAAGCGCGGCTCTCCCGTGGCCGCCCACATCAGGCTCACGGCCGAGAGATAGTGGCCCGCGATGTGTCCCGTGAGGTTGCGGCCGCCGCCGTCCCAGCCGTCATACGCCTCCGCCTTGCGCTCGAGGCCGGCGCGCTCGCGGTAATAGGCCAGCATGCGATCGGGCTCGAGCTGCAGCAGGTAACGGGCGATCAAATCCTGGGCGCGCTTGAGCGGCCCGCCCTGCAAACGCACCGCGTCGAGCGGGAGCGGTCGCGCCCTGATGCGGTCAGGAGCAGCGCCACGGCGGGTGGAACGCCCCGCCGCGGCCAGGAGCGACGGGGGAGCGAGCAGCGGCAGCGCGCCGGCGCCGAGTCCGAGCTTGATGGCGTTGCGGCGAGACAGTGGCAGGAGCACTCCTCAGGATGCGTGCCGTTCGCCGGGATCGCAAGGCAGGACGTCAGGCGCGCGAGCGCCCGATCTGCTCCTCCCATTCTTCCAGCGTGCGCGGCCAATCTTCCCGCAGCAGGCGCGACAGCGCGCGGTCGGCGAGCAGGCGTCCGCCCGTCTGGCAGGTCGGGCAGTAATTCACCTCATTCGCCGCGTAACGAATGCGCTGCACCGGCGAGCCGCAGACGGGGCACGGCTGGCGGAACCGCCCATGCACCGCCATTCCGGGCCGGAAAGCGGTGACCTTCTCCGGAAAACCGTCGCCCGTCTCTGCCTGCAGGCGGCTGATCCACGTGTGTAGCGTGCTGCGGATCGCGTGAAACAAACGGTCGCTCTCTTCGGCCGACACCTGGGACGTGAGTCGCAGCGGGGAGAGGCGCGCGGCGTGCAGGATCTCGTCGGAGTAAGCGTTCCCGATGCCGTCGAACACACGGGGGTCGGTGAGGGCGCGCTTGAGGGTGTGGGATTCGCGCGTGAGGGCCGTGCGGAATTGCGCGAGCGTGGCCGTGAGGACGTCGAGTCCGCCCGGGTCGTGCGCGGCGAGCGCGTCGGCCCCATGCACCAGGTACAACGACGCCCGATGCTTGGTGCCCGCCTCGGTGAGAAGCAGGGTGCCGTTCGGAAAGTCGAAGGCGGCGACTCCCGCGCGCCGTGGGATGGGTGCGCCGGCGGGTTTCCAGTGCAGCCGGCCGGCGATCATGAGGTGCAGCACGACGAAATAGTCGTCGTCGAGGGCGAACACGATACGCTTGCCCAGGCGCCGCACATCGGTGACCGCCCGGCCGGCGAGGTCGTCAACCGGCGGATCCGCCGAGCGGAGCAGGAACGGGCTGGCGATGCGCAGCCGCTCGAGCCGCTCCCCCACCACGCGCGGTCGCAGAGCGTGCAGGTACAGCGCGATGTCGGGGAGCTCGGGCAAGCCGCCTCAGCTCAGGAACCGATCGGCCAGTTGCTCGAGCCGTTCGTCGCCGTCGGCCCGAGCCCGTTCGAGGATGCGCTGGACGTGCCCGCGCAGCTTCGGCTCCCCCCAGTAGTAGCCCGTGGCCCGTTCGGCGCTCGGCGTCTCGCCGGCGCGAGCGGCCTCGAGCAGGGCCGCGGCCGCGGCGGCGTCGAACCCAGGGTCGTCGCGCGGCGGCAGCCCGTAGCTCCGCCGCGGTCCGCCCTCGTCGGCGTCTTCCTTGACGAACGCGCGTGACATGAGAATACCCTCACCCCCGCGGATGATACGTCTTGTGCACGGTCCGGAGGTAGTCCCGGTCCACGTGGGTGTAGAGCTGTGTGGTGGCGAGGTCCGCGTGTCCGAGCATCTCCTGCACGGCGCGCAGGTCGGCCCCTCCCTCGAGCAGGTGGGTGGCGAACGTGTGCCGCAGCGTGTGTGGTGTGACGCGCTTGGTCAACCCCGCGAGCCGGGCGGCGCGCGTGATGATACCCCAGGCCCCGACGCGCGACAGGGGCGTGCCGCGGGCATTGAGAAACACGATCCCCCGCCCTTTGCCCCGGTCGAATCGCGGTCGGATCTCACGCACGTACAACGCGACCGCGCCCAGGGCGCGACGGCCCAACGGGACGACGCGCTCCTTCGAGCCCTTGCCGAAGATCCGGGCCACGCCGTCCTCGTACAGCACGTCCTGCAGCCCGAGCCCGACCAGCTCGGAGACGCGCGCCCCGGTCGCATACGCGAACTCGAGCACGGCCCGATCGCGGATGGCGAGCGGCTCGTCGGTATTGGGCGCGCCCAGCAGGCGCTCGACCTCCGGGACCGACAGCACCGTGGGGAGCCGGCGCCACTGACTGGGACGCTCGAGCCGCGCGCTCGGGTCGCGCGCGGCTTGGCCTTCGCCTACGAGAAAGCGATAATACGTCCGGACGGCGGAGATCTGACGGCGGATGGTCGCGGGCGCGAGGCCCAGGTCCTTGAGGGCGTACACGAACTCGCGCAACTGGACGCTGGTCACGTCCTCCGGGTGGTGGGCGCCCTTTCCCGCGGCGTAGCCCACGAGGCGGCGGACGTCCCGCACATAGTTGCTCACCGTGTGCGGGCTGGTCCCGGCTTCGAAGGCGAGATAGTCTCGGAACTGCTCGACGCGAAACGCCCGCTCGAGCTCGCCCGCCGTCACAACCACCGGCGCACCCGCGCCCGGTAGGCGCGATACTCGGCTCCGAACTTACGCTCGAGATAGGCTTCCTCGGGGGCGATCACCCAGCCCTGCACCAGGACGATCACCGCCGGGAACAAGGCGAATGGCCAGGCCGAGTTCACCAGCAGCGCGGCCCCGAGGTAGCAGCAGCCGAGACCCACGTACATCGGGTTGCGCGTGAACCGGTAGGGGCCGTGCAGCACCAGCGCCGTGGTCGGTCGCGTGGGGTTGGGCGTGGTTCCGGCACGACGGAACAGCCACACCGCGCTGGCTGCGAGCAGGACCCCTGCCGCGACGAGACCCCATCCAACCAGCCGCGCGAGCGGCGGCACGTCGCCCCACAGGCGGAGCGGCACGAAGCGGTGCACGGCGTAGCCCGCCAGGAACAGGCCCGCGTAGATGAGCGGCGGCAGGACGCGGACGCCGGACGTGTCGGACGACGGGCTTGTCATGGCGGCTCTCCGTGGTCGAGCGATTACCGTTTCAGGCGGCGGGCAACCCGGACGCCCAAGAATACGAAAAGGAATATGAGGGCGCCGAGCGCCACCACGCCCAGCACCCGGTTCATATGCGACAAGAGCGATACGACGGCGTCGAAATTCGTGCCCAGAGCGGTCACGGACAGCGTCAGGGCTCCGTACCACAGCCCCGAGGCGAGGGCGAGCGGGACGAGGGCCCGCGGGGCGGACAGACCGGCCAGCCCCGCGAAGGGGGGCACCACCGCCCGCCAGACGGGCAACAGCCGGGACAGGAAGATTCCGTAGGCGCCGTGACGGCGGTACTGCGCCTCGATGTGCGCGAGCACGGGTGCCGGAAGCAGCCGCCGACCCGCCGGCCGCGTGAAGAAATCGCGGCCGTAGCGACGGGCCAGCCAGTACACGGCCGCACCGCCGGCCACGTTGGCGCTCCACGTGAGCCCGAAGACCACGCCGGCGTGGAGCGTCCCGCGGCCGGCGAGAAACGCGCCCAGGGCCACCGTGCTGTCCGCCGGCACGAGGGGAAAGACGTTCTCGAGCGCCGCCAGCACGCCGATCAGCGTGTACAGGAGGCCCGGCGGGAGGTCCTGGAGGAACGCGAGGAGGTCGGTCAGGCCGGGCCTACTGGAGCAGCACCACGGCGATCACGGCGACGCCCTCACCCCGCCCGATCCATCCCATGCCTTCGTTGGTCTTGGCCTTGACGGACACGGTCGAATACCCGGCCACCAGCGCCGCGGCGAGCTTTTCGCGCATGCCGTCGACATAGGGCGCGAGGCGGGGTCGCTCCATGATCACCGTGATGTCCGCGCTGACGAAGCTCAGACCCGCTTCGACCACTCGCAGATAGGCGCGCTTGAGCAGGTCGAGGGAGTCGGCGTCCTTCCAGCGCGGGTTCGTCGGCGGGAACATCGTCCCGATGTCCCCCAGGCCCGCCGCGCCGAGAATCGCGTCGGTCAAGGCGTGCGCGACCGCATCGGCGTCGGAGTGTCCGTCGAGTCCGCGCGGGTGGGGGATCTCGACGCCCCCGAGGATGAGCTTCCGGCCTTCCCCGTCAGCGAATCGGTGCGAGTCGTAGCCGACGCCGACCCGCATGTCAGACCTTGAGGATGCGGACCGCCAGGTGGGCGGCGTTCTTGGCGTTGTCGATGCCGACGCACGCGACCGGGACGCCCCCCGGCACCTGCGCCGTGGCGAGCAGCGCGTCCAGGCCGTTGAGGGCGCCGACCGCGAACGGCACGCCGATCACGGGGAGATCCGTGAGCGATGCGGCGAAGCCCGGCAGGGCGGCGGACAACCCGGCGCCTGCGATGATCACCTTGAAGCCCTGACCCCTGGCCCCCGACACCAGTTTCGTCGTCTGCTCGGGCTGGCGGTGCGCGGAGGAGACATGGAACTCATAGGTCACGCCTGCCTGCGTCAAGATGTCGAAGGCGGGCTCGATGCGGGGTTTGTCGTTTTCGGAGCCGACGAGGATGAGCACGTCGGCCACGTCAGGCCGCCTCGTCGATGAGACGGTAGTCCTGACGGCGCTGGCGGGGAGTGTATCCCGCGTCAGCGATCAAGCGCCGCATCTCGGGCAGGGTCATGCGCCACGTGGTGCCCGCGGCGGACACGACGTTCTCCTCCATCATCAGGGAGCCGAAGTCGTTGGCCCCGAACCGCAGCGCCACCTGACCGATCTTCGGACCCATGGTCACCCAGGACGCCTGGATGTTGGGTACGTTGTCGAGCACGATCCGCGCGATCGCCTGGGTGCGCAGGTACGTGACGGCGTCGGTCTTGCCGAGGTGCTCGAGCTCGGTATGCTCTGGCTGCAGCGGCCAGCAAATGAACGCGGTGAACCCGCCGGTCCGGGCCTGCACCTCGCGCACGCGGAACAGGTGCTCGATGCGATCGGCGAGGGTCTCGCCCAGGCCGAACATCATAGTGACGGACGTCCTGAGCCCCCGCCGGTGGGCCGTCTCCATCACCTCGAGCCAGCGATCGGCACCCGCCTTCTTGCGGGCCACCCGGTCGCGGACCTCCTGCACGAGGATTTCGCCGCCCCCGCCTGGAATGGAGTCGAGCCCCGCAGCCACGAGCTCGCGGATCACCTCGTCGATGGTCATGCCGAAGCGACCCGCGAAGAAATCGACCTCCGAGGGCGAAAACCCGTGGATGTGGATCGGGTGGTGCTGCTTGATGTAGCGCAGCAGGTCCAAGTACCACGCGAACGGGATGTAGGGATTGTGGCCGCCCTGGATCAGGATCTGCACGCCGCCGAGCGCCTTGAGCTCGTCGATCTTGCGGCCGATCTCCTCGAACGACAGGACGTAGCCCTCGGCGTGCTTGGGTCGCCGGTAAAACGCGCAGAACTTGCAGTCGGCGACGCACACGTTCGTGTAATTGATGTTGCGGTCGATGATGTAGCTGACCACGTTCTCCGGGTGCAGCGTCCAGCGCGCCCGGTCGGCGAGCGCGCCCAGCTCGAGCAGCGGGGCCCGCTCGTACAGCTCCACGACGTCGCGGAATTCGGGCGTCGTGCGGTCGAGCGGCATCAGGCCACCTCGAGGTAGCGGAGCGACGCCGCGGGGGCGAGCCCGTGCGCGGCCAGCCGGCGGAAGAACGTCGCCAGGCCGGCCAGATGCCGCTCGGTGAACGTGTAGTCGAGCCCCGCGAAGTACTCCCGGCATTCGTCCGTCGGCACGCCCGTGACGCGGTGCGCCTCGGCGGCCAGCACGTCAAGGTGCGCCAGCCCCCAGTCGCGCGACTGGAGCAGCCCCTCGTGCACGCGATCCGCTGCCGCCCGGTCCACGACGCGCCGGGCGGCCCACACGGCGAACACGAAGGGCAGCCCGGTCCAGCGCTTCCACGCGTCTCCTAGGTCCACCTGATGGGGGTACGCGTGCCGCGCGGCGAGCAGCAGCGCCGCGTCGCCGATCACCAGTACGGCGTCGTGCGGCAGACGGCCCAAGGCGTCCAAGTCGGGTGCCTCGGCGCGGGCCTGCGCGTAGCGCGGCCGCACGCGCCAGACGTCGCGGCACAAGAGCTCGAGCAGCGCCACTGCGGTGCGCGACGAGGCCGTGAGCAGCACCGTGCGCCCGTCCAGCGTGTCGACGGGAACCTTGCTGAACAGCGCCACGCTCCGCACGGGTCCGTCGCTCGTGATCCCGATCCGCGGGAGGAGCCGCAGCAGTCCGGCGTTGCGGGCGAACTCCACGGCGCTGATCACGCTCAGGTCGAGCTCCCCGGCCACCAAGAGGTCGTTGAGCTCGGCGGGCGTGCCCGTGACGAGCCCGGCCGGGACGCGCACGACCCCGCGGTCGATGGCGCCGTAGACCGGGAAGCAGTTGATGTATCCGATCCGCCCCAATCTCATATGGTCGTACCCAGGCTCAAGCCTGGGCCCGGCACCGCACTGCCCTTAAGGGCAGTGTAACGCCGGGCGCACCCTTCAGGGTGTCGATTCATTCGGCTCCGTCCACGGCGGAGACGACCGGCAGCGCGCGCTGACCCCGGGCGCGAGCCCGGGGACGGTGGGAGATCTCAAAGGTCGGGCCTTCCGGGCCCTCCGGCCTGACCCCGGGCTCGCGTCCGGGGTCAGCGGGCACCCAGTCCTCGAAGGTCCGCACCGTGCGATACAGCGAATCGCGCTCCACGGGCTCTTTCCCCGCCCCGCGGATCAGTGACACGATCTGGTCGTAGGAGAGCCACATCGGCGTGGCGGCGCCGGCTTCGTGGTAGACGCGCTCGAACACCACCGTGCCCTCGAGGTCGTCGCACCCGAAGGTGAGCGCCACCTGCGAGATGAACGGCGTCACCATGGGCCAGTGGGTCTTCACGTGCGGGATGTTGTCGAGCACCAGGCGCCCGACCGCGATGTTCTTCAAGTCGTCGAATCCCGTGGTCGCGGTGCCGGTGCGGCCGAGCGCCTCACCCAGCTCGTTGTGATCGGGGTGATAGGCGAGCGGGATATAGGTGAGGAAACCTCCGGTCTCGTCCTGCAGCGCCCGCAGCGCCAGCAGATGATCCACGCGGTCGGCGAACGTCTCGACGTGCCCGTAGAGCATGGTACAATTCGAGGGAATGCCCAGCTGGTGCGCCTCGCGGTGCACGGCGAGCCACTCCTCGCCCGAGAGCTTCTTGTCGGCGATGGTTGCGCGCGCCGCCGGGCTGAACACTTCGGCACCGCCTCCCGGGAGGCTGGTGACGCCCGCCTGCTGCATGGCGACGAGCACGTCGCGCACGCTCATCCGCTCCAGGCGCGCGAGATGGGCGACCTCGACGGCGGTGAGCGCCTTGACGTGGACGCCCGGGTGGCGGGCCGTGAGCCCCCGGAACATGTCGAGGTAATACGACAGCCGCAGCGTGGGGTGCAGGCCGCCCACGATGTGGAACTCGCGGGTCGGGTTGTCACGCGCCGCCTCGGCTTCGGCGAACACGTCGTCCAGGCTGCGCGCGTACGCGCCCGCCTCGCGTGGCATCCGCGCGAAGGAACAGAACACGCAGGTGTTGCGCAGCACGCAGACGTTGGTCGGGTTGATGTGCTGATTCGCCGCGAACGACACGCGGTCGCCGTTCCGGTGACGGTTGGCGCGGTCGGCGAGTCGGCCGATCGTCAGGAGATCGTTGGACTGGAACAGCGCGAGCGCGTCGTCGCGGGTCACGCGCTCCTGGCGCGCGATTTTCTCCTCAATCCGGGTGAGCGCCGGATCCCGCGCCGTCATGCGGCCTTGCGGATGGCGAGCGTGACGTTGTGCCCGCCGAACCCGAAGGAGTTGGACAGGGCCACCTCCACCGGCCGCTTCACGACCTTGTTGGGCGCCGAGTCGAGGTCACAGGCGGGATCGGGCGTGAACTGGTTGATGGTCGGCGGGATGGTCCCGCGCTGTACCACCAGGGCGCACACCGCCGCCTCGAGGGCGCCGGCCGCCCCCAGCAGGTGACCGGTCATGGACTTGGTGGAGCCGAACACCAGCTTGCGGGCCTGCTCGCCGAACACCGCCTTGACGGCCGCCGTCTCGGCGGCGTCGCCGTGCGGCGTCGACGTGCCGTGTGCGTTGATGTAGCCGACCTCCTGCATCCGGACCCCGCCATTCTGCATCGCCAGGCGCATGGCTTCCTGCGCCCCCGAGCCGTCGGGCGCGGGGGCGGTGATGTGGTGCGCGTCGGCCGTCATGCCGTAGCCTACGACCTCGGCGTAGACCTTGGCGCCGCGCCGCCGGGCGTGCTCCCACTCCTCGAGCACCAGGGCCGCCGCCCCGTCGCCCATCACGAACCCGTCCCGGTCCCGGTCGAACGGACGGCTGGCCGTGGCCGGATCGTCGTTCCGCTCCGAGAGTGCCTTCATGTTCGCGAAGCTCGCGACCGCGAGCGGCGTGATGGCGGCTTCCGCCCCGCCTGCGATCATGATATCCGCCTGATCGTGGCGGATCAGCTCGAGCGCGTCGCCCACGCTGTGGGCGGACGACGCGCACGCCGAGACCGTGCAGTAGTTCGGCCCCTTCGCGCCGTAGCGCATCGAAATCAGCGCCGCGGCCACGTTCGGCATGTACATGGGCACGAAGAACGGGGAGACGCGGCTCGGTCCCTTCTCGAACAGCGCGCGGCAGTTCTCTTCGAAGGTCTGGAGCCCTCCGGTGCCCGTGCCGATCAGGACGCCCACCCGCTTCAGGTTCACCCGGTCCCAGCTCGTGGCCAGACAGGCGTCCGCCACCGCCTGCTCCGCGGCCCCGATCGCGAACTGCGCGAACAGGTCGTAGCGGCGGATTTCCTTCTTGTCGAGGAACCGCGCCGGGTCGAAGCCCTTCACTTCGCACGCGAACTTCACGGGGCTCTGCACGGGGTCGAACCGCGTGATGGGCCCCGCCCCGGAGCGGCCCGCCAGCAGGCCGTCCCACGTGCTCTGAACGTCCGTTCCCAACGGCGTCACGAGTCCGAGGCCCGTGATCGCGACCCGGCGCACCATCCGGCTATTTCCCCATCTTTTCGTGGAGGTACTGCAGCGCCTGCCCGACGGTGCGCAGCTTCTCCGCTTCCTCGTCGGGGATATCGATGTCGAATTCCTTCTCGAACGCCATCACCAGCTCCACGGTGTCGAGGCTGTCCGCGCCCAGGTCTTCCATGAAGCTCGCGTCGGACGTCAGCTTGTCGCGCTCGACGCCCAGCTCTTCGACGATGATGTCCTTGACCTTCTCTTCGAGCTGCTTCATGTCCATGGCCATGGGTGTCCTCAAAGGAGGTGTGGGAAAAAGGTCACAGCACCATCCCGCCGTCGACGACCAGCACCTGTCCCGTAATGTAGCTCGCGAAGTCGGACGCGAGAAAGAGCACCGCCGCCGCGACCTCCCTGCCCTCGCCCAGCCGGCCCAGCGGGATCGCCCCGATCAAGGCTTCCCGCGCTTCGCCGGTGATCGCGCGCGTGAGCTCGGTATCGATGAACCCCGGCGCCACCGCGTTCACGAGCACGTTGCGCGAGGCCAGCTCCTTTGACACCGCCTTGGTGAAGCCGATCAACCCGGCTTTCGAGGCGGTGTAGTTCGACTGACCCTTGTTGCCGGCGATGCCGACGACGCTGGTGATGTTGACGATGCGTCCCCAGCGCCGCTTGATCATGCCCCGCGCGGCGTGCTTCGTCACCAGGAACGCCCCCTTCAAATTGGTATCGAGAACGGTATCCCAGTCTTCCTCGCCGATCCGGAACAGCAGGTTATCGCGGGTCGTTCCCGCGTTGTTCACGAGCACGTCGACATGCCCGAAATCCTGCTCCACGGTGGCGACCACCGTCTCCACCTGCCGAGCGTCGGCGACGTCGCAGGCGTAGCCGCGGCCCGTGCCGTCGCCCAGCGCCTGGGCCGTCTGCTGGGCCCGGTCGCCGTCGCGGGCCAGCACGGCCACGCGGGCGCCCGCGCGCGCCAGGGCCTGCGCGATCGCGTGTCCGATCCCGCGGCTCCCCCCCGTTACGAGCGCGACCTTCCCGGCCAGGTCGATCTTCATGCCGCCTCGAGGAACTTCGCTACTTCATCGGCAGTTCCCAGCGAGACCACGTTCGCCCCCGCCACGATGCGGCGCAGCAGGCCGGCCAGCACGTTGCCCGGGCCGATCTCGATGAAGCGGGTGCCGTCCACCGCACCCCCGAGCTCGGCGGCGCGCTGCATGCAGGCCACCCAGCGGACCGGCGCCGTCAGCTGGTCGGCGAGCAGGCGGCGGGCGCGGGTCGCGTCGCGCACGGGCTCGGCGGTCGCGTTCGCGACCACCGGGAACGCCGGATCGCGGAACGGCGCATGCTCGAGCGCCACGCGCAGCGGATTGGCGGCCGGGGCCATGAGCGAGGAGTGAAACGCGCCGCTCACCTTGAGCGGGATCACCCGCTTGGCCCCGCGCCGCTTGCAGGCCTCGCCGGCCCGGGTCACGGCGTCGGGGTCGCCCGAGATCACGGTCTGGTCGGGGGCGTTTAAGTTCGCCGGGACGGCCACCGCATCGCCCGTCGAGGCCTCGCGGCACGCCGCCTCGACTTCCGCCGTGGCGAGGCCGAGCACCGCGGCCATGGTCCCCGGGCGCGCGGTGCCGGCCTGGTGCATCAGCTCGCCGCGGCGTCGCACGAGGGCCGCGGCGGCGGGCGCCGGGAGCGCGCCGGCCGTCACGTACGCCGAGTACTCGCCCAGCGAGTGGCCGGCGGCGGCGACGGGCGTGCCCGAGGCGGCGGACCCGACCACGGCGAAGACGGCGGCGCTGTGCGCCAGGATGGCTGGCTGCGCGTTGTGCGTAGCTGTCAGCTCGTCCTCCGGCCCTGCGAACATCAACCGGCTGAGGGAGACGCCCAGGGCCTCGTCGATGGCGCCGAGGGCGTCGCGCGCCGCGGGGAATCGTGCGGCGAGGTCTTTGGCCATTCCGACTTTTTGGGCGCCTTGCCCGGGGCACAGCCAGATCGTGTTGCCAGCGGCTACCACTGCACCACCAGGCTCGCCCAGGTGAAGCCCGCGCCGAACGCGCAGAACATCACCTTCATGCCCGGTGTGAGTCGACCGCAGCGCACCGCCTCGTCGAGCGCGATCGCGACCGAGGCCGCCGAGGTGTTGCCATAGCGGTCCACGTTCACGTAGACCTTGTCCATGGGGATCCCGGCGTGCTTGGCCGTGGCTTCGATGATCCGGATGTTGGCCTGGTGCGGAATGAGGAGATCGATGTCGTCGCTCTTGAGGCCGGCGCGCTCGAGCGCCTGGTCGCACGCGTCCGCCATCGAGAGCACCGCCGCCTTGAATACCTCGCGCCCCGCCATCTTGATGTAGTAGGAATGGTCCGTGAGCAGAGCCTGGTCGGGCGGGTGGGCGGCGCCGCCGCCCGGGCGATAGAGCAGCTCGGCCAGCGTGCCGTCCGATTTCATGTAGCTCGAGAGAATGCCCCGGCCCGTGGTGCTCGGGCGCACCAGTGTCGCGCCGGCCCCGTCGCCGAACAGCACTGCCGTGGTCCGGTCGCTCCAGTCCATGATGGCGGTGAGCTTCTCGGAGGCGACCACCAGCACGTGCCGTGCCTGCTCGCTCGCCACGAGCCCCTCGGCGACGTTGAGCGCGTACAGGAAGCCGGTACAGGCGGCCCCCACGTCGAACGCCGCCGCGTGTTTGGCACCCAGCAGCGCTTGGAGATCGCACGCCTGGGAGGGCAGGAGCCGGTCGGGGGAACAGGTCGCCACCACCACCGCGTCGAGATCGAGTGGCGTGAGTCCGGTCTGCGCGAGCACCTGCTCCGCTGCCGCCTTCGCCATGCAGGCGTTCGACTCCTCCGGGCCCGCCACCCTCCGCTCCCGGATCCCGGTGCGCTCGCGGATCCATTGATCCGACGTGTCGAGCCGGCTCGAGAATTCGTCGTTGGTCATCACGCGCTTGGGCGTGTACCGACCCGTGGCCACGAGCTCGGCGAACGGACGCTTCATCGGGTCGCGCCCCCCTCGGCGAGCTCCGCGCCGATGTCCTGATCGAGGTGGCTCGTGACCATCTGAGCCGCGACGCGCACGGCGTTCTTGATCGCGGGCGCGGCCGACGCGCCGTGACAGATGATCACGACCCCCTTCACGCCGAGCAGGGGCGCACCGCCGTACTCGGAGTAGTCGAGGAACTTGAAGAGCTGTCTGGCTTCGGGCCGCCCCAGCACGTCGGGGAACGCCTGCTGCATCATCCCCATGAACATGCGGCCCGCCGACTCGTAGAACTTGAGGACCACGTTCCCGACGAAGCCGTCGCACACGACCACGTCGATCCGGCCCCGCTTGCACTGACCGGCCAGGATGTCCCGGCCCTCGACGTTACCGACGTAGTGGATGCCGGCCGTCTGCTTGAGGAGCTGGTGCGCTTCCTTCACGACGGCATTGCCCTTCTCGTCCTCCTCGCCGACGTTGAGCAGGCCGACACCGGGTCGCGCCTGGTCCAACACGTCGCGCACGTACACCGACCCGAGGTGGGCGAAGCCGACGAGCTCCCGCGCGTCGCAGTCCACGTTGGCGCCGCCATCGAGCACCAGGACGGGATGCACGGCGGTGGGAAACAGCGCCCCGATCGCCGCGCGCTGCACGCCTTCGTGCAGGCGCAGCATTAGGGTCGCGGCCGCCATCACCGCCCCGGTGTTGCCGGCCGAGATGAACGCATCGCTGGCGCCCTGCTTCTGGAGTCCGATCCCGACGGCGACGGACGAACGGGGCTTCCCCTTGACCGCGGCCAACGGCTTCTCGCCCATCCCCACCACCTCGGGTGCCTCGACGATCTCGAGGCGGTCGCGATCGACGGCGCCGTGGGTTTTCAGGGCGGCCTCGATGTCGCGGGTACGTCCCACGAGCTGGATCCGAAACGTGGGGGGAAACTCGCGCAGTGCCTGGACCGCCCCCTCGACCTCCACCCGCGGGGCGTCGTCCCCGCCCATGGCATCGAGCGCGACGCGGATCACCGTTAGGCGTCCTCTACCGCTACCCGCTGCTCGCCGCGGTAATACCCGCAGGTGGGACACACCCGATGCGGGCGCTTCAAATCGCCGCACCGCGGGCAGGGTTGCAGCGCGATGGGCGCGGCCTTGTAATGCGTGCGGCGGGCGCGCTTCTTCCGCTTGGAAGTTCTTCGCTTGGGTACGGCCATGAGGTTCGTCCTCTTTCAGTCGCGGAGCTTGTGCTTCAAGGCGGTCAATCCGCCCCAGCGTGGGTCCACTGCCGGCGGGCAGCCGCAGGGGCCAGCGTTCAAATCCGTGCCGCAGCGCGGGCACAGCCCGCGGCAGTCGTCTCGACACACGACCCACTGTGGCAGGGCCAGCAGCAACTCCTCCCGCAGCGCGACGCGGAGATCGATCGCGGTCGCATCCCGCTCCAGGGGGTAGGAACTCGGGTCCTCCAGGGCATCCGGATCCTGAGAAAACAGGGCGTCGACGTCCGCCACGACCGGGACGGTCACGGCGGCAAGACAGCGCCGGCATTCCCCGGCCACCCGGGTGCGGAGCGAGGCTCGCCAGTAGAAACGGCCTTCGCCGGCTGCCTGCAAGCGGCCTGCCACCCGCACCGGCTCGGCCAGGGCGGCGGTGAGCCCCTCGAACAGGGGGTCATTCCCTGCGAGTTGACCCTGGGTGTCCACCGGGCCACGGGCGAGCTCCCGCAGGTCGACCTGTAACATGAGCAACCGAAGCTAAACCGTTGTGGGACTTGCGTCAAGCGAACTAGGGCCGGCCTCCCCACAACTCCCGCAACTCCCCCTCGGGGAAGAAAAAGGCCACTTCCCGAGCGGCGTTCTCGGGGGAGTCCGAGGCGTGGATCGCGTTGCGCTCCTTGGATTCGGCATACAGCTGGCGCACCGTCCCGGGCTTCGCTTCGGCGGGGTCGGTCGCGCCGATGACCTCGCGCAACCGGGCGACCGCGTCGGCGCGCTCGAGCGCCAGGGCCAGCGCCGGTCCGGACGTCATGAATGTCACGAGCGAGCGGTAGAACGGGCGATCCCGATGCACTTCATAGAAGCCCTCCGCCTGGGCGCCGCTGAGCCTCACCAAACGGGCCGCGCGGATCACGAATCCCGCGCCTTCCAGCAGCGCGAGGATCTTGCCGGTGTGGCCGGCGCGGACCGCGTCGGGCTTGACGATCGCGAGTGTGAGCATGCTGGGTCGGGGCTCGGGGCTCGGGGTTAGGGGGTAATGAGGCGGCGGATCAGGTCGGCGCGCGTGAGAAAGCCGACGACCACGCCCTCGCGCACCACCGGAAATCGGTCGACGTCTTTCGAGCTCATCAGGTTGGCCACGTCCGCCAGGGTCTGGTCCTCCGCCAGGCAGAGCACCGAGCGGCCCATCGCTTCCCTCACCGGAATGAGGCGTGGGTCCGCGGAGCCGCGTTGCAGCTGCGAGCGCGTCGGTGCCCGAAACTCCCCGCTCTTCGTCCGCTGCACGAAATCGGGGATCAAGTAGCGTAACAGCTCGCGATGCGTGACCATGCCGATGAGCGAGCCGCCCTCGTCAACCACCGGCATGGCGCGGATGTCGCGCTCCACCATGAGGCGGGCGACCTCACCCAGCGTTCGCTCCGGGCCGACGGTGATGGCGTGGGGCGTCATCACGTCTCGCACCGTGAGCTGGCTCGGCAGCTCGACGGCATCGAGCGCGGAGAGCGCCAGCACCTGCTCGGGCGTGCGCGCCGCGAGGAGCGCCAGGACGTTGTCCGGGCTCGAGAGCGTACGGGCGAAGGCACCCACCACCTGCAGGTAGAGCGCCGCGTCACGCAATGGTGCGACGATGAAAATCACGACCCTGGCGGTGCGGTGCGGGTCCTTCTCCCAGCGGATCGGCGTGGGAGAGATGCCGAGCGCGGTCACGAGGCCGCGCACCGCCTCCGTGCGAAAGTGGGGCAGGAACGCGTGCTCTCCCACGCTCACCATGTCCTCGGGCCAGGTGTGTCGGACCACGGCGTTCAGCCGCTGGGGGTCGGCCACCGCGCCGCTCGCCACCAGGCGCTCGGCGAGCCGCTCGGTAGCCTCCTTGACCGTGGCGGCGCTCAGGGGAACGATGATGTGCTCTGGCTTGAGGACGTCGCGCAACTTCACAGTCGTTCTTTCAGCAGGGCCACGACGTCCACCGGGCGCTTCATCACGGCGATGCCCGCCTGGGTGAACGCCGCCATCTTCTCGGCGGCCGTGCCGCTCGATCCGGCAATGATGGCGCCGGCGTGTCCCATGCGACGGCCCGGCGGCGCGGTCTGCCCGGCGATGAACCCGATCACCGGCTTGGACGTGGCTTGGCGGACGAAATCGGCGGCCTGCTGCTCGTCGGTGCCCCCGATCTCGCCGATCATGACCACCGCGTCGGTCTCGGGATCCGCCTGGAACGCCGAGAGGCAGTGGATGAAACTGGTCCCGATGAGGGGATCGCCACCGATGCCCACGCAGGTGGACTGCCCGTACCCGGCCCCCGAGAGCTGGTGCACGATCTCGTAGGTGAGCGTCCCGCTGCGCGACACGACCCCGATCCGGCCCGGGCGGCAGATGTTGCCCGGGATGATGCCGACCTTCGAACGGGATGGGGAGATCAGTCCCGGACAGTTCGGCCCGATGAGTCGGGCGCCCCGCTCGTGCAGGAACGGCAGCACCCGCGTCATGTCTAGCACGGGAATCCCCTCGGTGATGCACACGATGAGCGCGACACCCGCGTCGGCCGCCTCGAAGATGGCGGACGCCGCGACCGCGGCGGGCACGTAAATGACCGAGGTATTGGCCCGCGTCTCCGCCACCGCGTCGGCCACGGTGTCGAAGACGGGCACGACGCCGTCGAACACCTGGCCGCCCTTCCCGGGCGTGACGCCAGCGACCACCTTCGTGCCGTACCCGATCATCTGCCGCGTGTGGAACGAACCGTCGCGGCCGGTGATTCCCTGCACCACCAGGCGCGTCTGCTGGTCGACGAAAATGCTCACGCCGCCCTCGCCTTCGCCACCGCCTGCTTGACGGCCTCGTCCATGTCGGTGAGGGCGGAGAAGCCGGCCTTCGTGAGGATCTCGAGGGCGAGCGCCTCGTTGGTGCCGGTGAGACGGATCACCAGCGGCACCTTGAGCGGGAACTGCGCCGTGGCCTGCACGATGCCGTTCGCCACGTCGTCACCACGGGTGATGCCGCCGAAGATGTTGAACAGGACGGCGCGGACGCTCGGGTCCGCGGTGATGATGCGGAGGGCGCTGACGACCTTCTTGGGGTCGGAGCTGCCCCCGATGTCGAGGAAATTCGCCGGCTCGCCGCCGTAGTACTTGACGAGATCCATCGTCGCCATGGCGAGCCCGGCGCCGTTGACGCAACAGCCCACCGAGCCCTCGAGCTTGATGAACGTGAGCCCCGCCTCGCGCGCCGCGACCTCGGAGGGCGCTTCGGCGCTCGTGTCACGCAGCGCCGCCAGCTCGGGATGCCGGTCGAGCTCGTTGTCGTCGATCGCGATCTTGGCGTCCAGGGCGGCGAGCGCGCCGTCCCGGGTCGTCGCCAGCGGGTTGATCTCGGCGAGTGAGGCCCCGACGGCGTAGAAGGCCCCGTAGAGCCGTTGCATGATGTCGGCGGCCGCGCGTGCCTGCGTCACGTCACGGTACAGTTTCAGGGCCAGGCCGAGCGCCTGGTGCGGCAGCACGCCGTAGCGTGGGTCGACCGCGAGCCGGTGGATCTTTTCCGGGGCCTGGGCCGCCACTTCTTCGATGTCGACGCCGCCGGCGGCGCTCACCATCAGCACGGGGCGCTGCGAGGCACGGTCCACGACGATGCCCACGTAGCTTTCGGCGACGATCTCGGCGGCCGGTGCGATGAGCACGCGCTGCACCACGAGCCCCTTGATCGACATGCCGAGGATCTTGGCGGCGTGCGCCGCGGCCTCGGCCGGGTCGCGGGCCAGCTTGACGCCGCCCGCCTTGCCGCGGCCCCCGGCGTGCACCTGCGCCTTGACGACCACCGCCCCGCCGCCGCCCAGCCGGGCGGCGATGGCGCGGGCCTCCTCGGCCGTGGTGGCCACCTCCCCCGCCGGGACCGGAATGCCGTGGCGCCGGAGGATCTCGCGCGCCTGGTACTCGTGCAGGTTCACGCTGGCTCCGTGGTGATGGTCGTGCCGGCCTCGCCCGCGAGCGCCGCCAGGCCCTGCGACAGCTCGGCGATGATCGCGCGGCGGCCGCCGGCGCGCACGAAGTCGGCCGCCGCTTCGACCTTGGGGCGCATGCTGCCGGTGCCGAGCTCCGTCCCGGCGAGCAAGTGATCCGCGCTCGCCAGGTCGAGGCGCCGGATGGCGCGCTGGTGTGCCGTCCCGTATCCGTGGTACACGGCGTCGACGTTGGTCAGGATCAGCAGCACGTCGGCCTCGAGGGCGCGCCCGAGGATCGCGGCGACCCGATCTTTGTCGACGACGGCGTCGATCCCCTCGAGTCGCAGCTCGGGGTCGTCATACACCGGGGGTCCACCCCCACCGCACGCGACGACGATGTGTCCGGCGGCGACCAGGTGACGGATCATGTCGCGCTCGACCACGGCGACGGGCCTCGGGCTCGGCGCCAGCCGCCGCCAGCGACCGGGCTGCTCCTGCTTCACGGCGACGCCGCGCGCTTGCAGCCGCGCCACGCGCACCGGATCGAGCGCGTGGCCGATCGGCTTGGTGGGCGTGCGCAGATTGACGTCGTTCGCATCGCACAGCGTCTGACTGATGACGGTGACCACCTGGCGCGCGACGCCCGCGCGGGCCAGGGCGTTTTGCAGCGATTGCTGGATCATGTACCCCATCCACCCTGCCGTCGCCGCGACGAGCACCCCCAGCGGCAGCGGCTCGACCTGGTCGGCGGCGATCTCGTTGCGCGCCAGGTCGTCGCCCACCTGCGGGCCGTTGCCGTGCACGAGGGAGATCCGCCACCCCGCCCGCGCCAGATCCACGATCGGCACGAGGCTGGCGCGCGTGTGCCGGAACTGATTCGCGATCGTGGGACGCTCGCCCGGCGGAGCGACGGCGTTGCCGCCGAGGGCGACGACGATGGTGCCCGGGTTCACGGCGGCGACAACCTAGTGCCGTTCCAACCGGTTGTGAAGTGCGTTGGCAGATCCGCCCTCGGGGCTGACGGTTGGAACGGCACTAGCGGTGCTCGGGGGCCGGAGCAAGCTTCCGACGCCCGATGCCGAGCAGCGCTTTCAGCTGGCCGTAGACGCGGCCAAACGTCTCGAGGTCGCCCGCGGCCAGGGCCGCGTCGGCCTGGGCCGCGAGGCGCTGCGCCTGCTGCCAGCGCGCCGTGAGCGTCGTGTCGGCCGCCGCGGGCGCGCCGCCACCGAGGGCCAGCAGCGCCCGCAGCGCTGCGGCCCGGCCCCGGCCCTGGCCGCGCCGCTCGCCCCACGACAAGAACAGCGTGTCGATCCCCACGGGCGGCCCGCCGGTGGACGGCTCGGCGAACAGGGCCTGCTCGAGGAGCAACTCACCCCCGGCGTTCCACAGCCTGGGCACGCCCGGAGCGGTCGTGGTGGGAGACCCGACGAGCGAGGGCGGGAGCCGCACCGCGGGGCTCGGCTGCCACAGCAAGACGCGAGGACCCGCCGGGAGCAGCGTCGCGGCCACGAGCGCGGCGAACGTGCTCCCGGCCTCGAACCCCTGGGCCGTCCATGGGCGGGGCCCGGCGGCGTCCGCTCGGCCCTCGGCCACCGGGGCGACCAGCTCGAACGGATCTCGGGGTCGCGCGGTCCATGCCGTTGTGTCGGTGCGCCAGCGCCGGATCAGCGTCGTGGCCGCACGGAAAACGCGGCTCGGGAACGGCAGCTGGCTCTTCAGCGTGGCCGGGAGACTGTCGAGCGGTTGAATGAGCGGGGCGAGCACGGCGGCCCAGGCGGCCGCGAGCGAGTCGGCGCCGGGCGCGAGGTAGAGGCGCGTGTCGCCGCTCGCGGCATTCACAGTCCCGACCAGCGCCGCGCGCAGATACCGCAGGGAGCGCCCGTCGGACTCCACCGCGCGGGCCAACGGAAACGCGTCGGCTTCGACGTAGCCGTACGACACCCACCACAGCGCCCCGTCGCCCACGACCGGTGCGGCGGCGTCGAACGCCGCGTACGGCGCGAGCCGCCGCAACCGCTCCGTGACGTCCCGTCGCCACAGCAGGACGAGTCCGTCCGTCTCGCGGCGCGCCAGCGCCGGGCTTTGCAACACCCAGGCGAGGGCGGTCCGTCGCCACCAGTCCGTGAGCGGGATGCCGGTCCGGCGCAGCGCGGGCCACGTGTCGGGCGCGGCGATCGCGAACTCGCGGAATGCCGGTCCGAACCAGCTCACGGAGTCGTGCGTGGGAAGCGGCTCGAATTGGAGGATCGTGTCGTCCTCGACGGCTGCGATCGGGCGCCCGGCCCGGGCCCAGGCGCCGCGGTGGAGCGTGGTCCAGTCCGGCGGAGGCTGCGTGTGGGCGATCGCATCGAAGTCGGGACCGGGCGCGACGACCCAGGTGGCGCGCCCCCCCGCCAGGGAGCGCACCGACAGGCCTGCGGCGGCGGGCTTGGCGCCCGGCCCGAGCAGCTCGCGGTGCTGCGAAGCCGCCGCCACGACGCGCGACGCGTTCCACACCGGGATCGCGGCGACCGCCGCCTCGGGGCTCGTGAACCCCGGGGGAGCGCGCTCCGCGGGCTCGGTCACGCCGAATGCGAGCTCCTCGAGCCGACGCCCGGCGGCGGCGAGCGCCGTGTCGGCCGGGGGGAGCGCTCCCCGGCCAGCGCGCCCGGACAGGGAGCTCGGAATCAGCACGAATCCGAACAGCTGCGCCGCCAGCAATGTCCCCCAGGCGCCGAGCAGCAGGACCGGCTTCTCACGCACGCCCCACACCAGGCTCGCCGCAATCGCCGCCGCGCCCAGCGCGGCGACGACCGGGGCGGCCGTGAGCCGGGCATCGAGCGCGCCGCCCGCAAGATCACCATGCAGCCCGGCGACGGATTGGGCGGGATCGAGCACGGCGTCCCATGTGAGCGTCGCGGCGAGCAGCGCGAGCAACAGGCCGAGGTGCGCCCGTGCGTGCGCGTTGGCGGACGGGAGCCAGCGTCGGAATCGCAGCGAACCGATCCCGGCGTACAGCAGCCCGACGACGACCGTGGCCGAGCTTACGGCTGCGAGCGCGAGGCTCCGCAGCCGCTCGCTCCACGGCAGCGTCCCGAGGTAGTAGCCCAGGTCGCGGTGCAACAGGGGATCGGTGACGCCGAACCCCACGCCGTGCGCCGCGATCACGGCGCTCATCCACCAGTCCCCCGTGCCCAACGCCAGTAGGAAGCCGAACACGAGGCCGCTGGCGACGGTGCCCGCGAACAGCACACGCTGCGGAACGGCCTCGACGATCTCGAGATCGCCGAGCCGCCGCGACAGCTGCATCGAGCCGATCGAGCGGTACACGAACAGCAGGTTGCCCGTGCCCCACCCCACGGCCACGAGCAGGATCAGGCCGGACACCAGGCGCGCGAAGTCCCGGGCCTCGAGATACGCGCTGCCGCCCGGGAGACCGGTTGCCCACACCCGCTCCGCCGTCTCGAACGCCGCCCAGCGCCCTCCCACGAGTACCACCACCAACAATCCGACGGCGACCAGCAACGCCCAGCGACGGGCGGCTTGCCTCACGCGCGATCGCTCTGGGCGGCAAGCCAGCCTTCGACCTCCGCTCGGTACGCCGCGAGCGCCGCAGCGGTCGCCGCCTCGAAGCGAAGCACGAGCACCGGCTGTGTGTTGGATGCCCGCAAGAGCCCCCACCCCTCGTCGAAGCTGATGCGGACTCCGTCCAGCGTGGCGACGGGATACTTGGCGGCGAAGTGGCGTGCGGCGCGCTCGACGATGGCGAACTTACGCTCGTCGGGGCAGTCCACCCGCAGCTCGGGGGTGGAGATGGTCGCGGGGAGGTCCGCGAAGTGCCGGGATAAGGGCCCGCCCAGCTCCGCGATGTAGCGGAGCAGGCGCGCCGCGGCGAAGAGTGCGTCGTCGAACCCGTACCAGTCCCCCCCGAAGAACATGTGGCCGCTCATCTCGCCGGCGAGGGGAGCGTTCGTCTCCTTCATCTTCTGCTTGATGAGGGAATGACCCGTCTTCCACATGGTGGGTTCGAGGCCCACCCGGGCGAGCTCACGCGGCAGGATCTCGGAGCATTTCACGTCGAAGATCACGGGGTGACCGGGGCCCATGCGGCGCGCCAGATCGCGCCCGAGCAGCACCAGCAGCTGGTCGCCGAGCACCGGCCGCCCCTGCTCGTCCACGGCGCCGATGCGGTCGCCGTCGCCATCGAACGCGATGCCCAGCTCCGCGCCTTCGCGGCGCACTGCCGCCTGCAGGTCGTGGAGATTCTCGAGCACCGTGGGATCGGGGTGATGGTTCGGAAACGTGCCGTCCGACGTGCAGAACAGCGGTACGACCTCTGCCCCGAGCTCCCGAAGGGTCTCCACGGCCACGAGGCTGGCCGCGCCATTCCCGCAATCGACGACGACCTTGATCCGCCGGGGGAGCGGACCGTTGTGTTGCACGATCGCCGCGCGATAGCGCGCCAGGACGGAGGTGTCGGTGCCGCGCGAGCCGCCGGCGCGGCCCCGAGCGCGATCGTGCTCGATCAGACCACGCAGGCCCTGGATGGCCGCACCGTAGACCGGTTCGGCGCCCAGCACGAGCTTGAAGCCGTTGAACTCGGGCGGATTGTGCGATCCGGTGACCTGCACGCCGCCGTCGACGTTGAGGACGTGGGTGGCGAAGTACAGCGCGGGCGTGGGCAGCTCGCCGACGTCGACCGCCAGCCCGCCGACGGCCTCGATCCCGGACAGCACCCCGTGGGCCAGCGGGGCGCCGGAGGGCCGGTTGTCCCGTCCCACGGCGAGGCGCGGGGCGCGCCCGAAACGCTCCCAGCCGAGCGTCGCGACCGCCTGTCCGATGGCGCGCGCCACCTCGGGGTGCAGCTGGTCGCCCACGGTGCCGCGGATGTCGTACTCGCGAAAGATCGAGGCGGGGACCTGCACGGGACTGCGACGCCTCAGCGGCCCGTGGCGGTCGCCGCGGGGGTCGGTGCCGGTACCACGATCGCGCTGGTCCTCGCCAGGTCGAGCAGCCCGTTCGGGCGAATCCCGAGGACGAGCAACCCGACGACGCACGCCGCCACGACGACGCCGGCCGCCCGGCCGATATGCACGCCGGCGTGGGCTTGGTCGAACGGTTCGGGCTTCATGTACATGGCCATGATCACCGGCAGATAGTACCCCGCCGACACCACGCTCGTAAGCACCAGGATGGCGGCGAGCACGGTCTGGTGCATGAGCGTCGCCGCGACCAGGATGTACCACTTCCCGATGAACCCGGCGGTCCCCGGAAATCCCAGCAGGGACAGCATGCAGACCGCGAGCGCCAGGGCGAGCCAGGGGCGACGGTGTCCCAGGCCGGCGAGGTCGTCGATCCGTACCTCCCGCTCGTCGTCCCGCCCCTTCGCCGCGAGCAACGCGAATGCCGCGAGGGTCACGAGGGTGTAGGCGAACAGGTAGACCAGCAGAGCCGCTGACCCGGGCCCCATGCCCGCCGCGACCGCGACGAGCAGATACCCAGCGTGCGCGATCGACGAGTAGGCGAGCATGCGCTTGACCCGGCGCTGGGCCAGCGCGATGAGATTGCCCACGACCATCGTCGCCACCGCGAGCCACCACACGATCGGCCGCCAGGCCGCCACGTCTCCGAACCCTTCGAGCAGCACGCGGACCAGCGCCGCGAACGCGGCCGCTTTCACCGCGGTGGCCATGTAACCCGTCACGGGCGTGGGCGCGCCGTCGTACACGTCGGGCGCCCACATGTGGAAGGGCACCGCCGCCACCTTGAACCCGAACCCGACGAGCAGCAGTCCCAGACCGATGAGGAGCATCGGGCTCTGCGCCAGGGAGAGGGAGCGCGCCTGGGCGGCGATCTGCGTCAAGTTGGTCGTTGCGGTCGCTCCGTACACGAGCGCGATACCGTACAGCAGGAACCCCGACGCGAATGCCCCGAGCAAGAAGTACTTGAGCGCCGCCTCGGCAGCGGCGCCGCTCTTGCGGTTGATCCCCGCCAGCACGTACACCGAGACCGACATCAGCTCGAGGCCGAGGAACACCACCATCAGGTCTTCCCCGCCGGCCATCAGCATCATGCCCAGGGTCGCGAACAGCAGCAGGACGTAATACTCGGGTACGAGCAGCCCTTCCCGCTCCAGATAGTCGAACGAGACGAGCACCGTGAGCCCCGCGGCGGTGAGAAACAACGCGTCCGTGACGAACCGGAAATCGTCCACCGCGATCATGGACGGCGGGGCGGCGGACCGCGCGGTGTGCCACCACAGCCACCACACCGCCGCCCCGCCGGCCGCGAGGCCGGCCAAGGTCACCCAGCCGGCGATGCGCAGGTCCCGGGCGCTGGTGTGGCGCCAGGCCGTCACGAGCAGGACGAGCAGTCCCGCCGCGGTCAGCGTCAGCTCCGGCAAGAGGGCGCGCGCCAGGTCGCCGGTGGTCGTGAGGTCGAGGTTCATCGCGTCGCCGTGAACGTCGCAGCGTCGAGCCGGACCGATTGGACGAGATTCTTGGCGGCCGGCTCCATCCGGCGCAGGATCGGCGCGGGGTACACGCCGATCCACACGATGCAAGCGAGCAGCGGCGCCAGTATGGCGATCTCCCTCGGCGACAGGTCGCGGAGCTTCTCGTTCTCGGGTTTGTCGAGCGGGTTGTAGATGACGCGCTGCAGCGCGGGCAGCAGGTACATCGCCGCCACGATCACACCCGCCGCCGCGACGATGGCGGCGCGCGGATAGGTCCGGAACGCCCCCAGCAACACCAGGAACTCGCCGACGAACCCATTGGTGGCCGGAAGCCCGATCGAGGAGAGCGATACGATGGTGAGCGCCGCCGCGAGCAGCGGCACGACCTTCGCGATGCCGCCGAAGGCGTCGATCAGGCGGGAGTGACGCCGCTCGTACAGCATCCCCGCGAGGAAGAACAGGGCGCCCGTGGAGATGCCGTGGTTGATCATCACGAGCAGAGCGCCCTGGACGCTCTGGAGCGTGAGTGCCCAGATCCCGAGCATCACGAAGCCGAGGTGCGCCACCGAAGAGTAGGCGATGAGCTTCTTGAAGTCGGGCTGGACCATGGCCACCAGGCCGCCGTACACGATCCCGATCAGCGACAGCGCCACGATCCCCGTCTGGATCGCGGGGTGCAGGGCGACGGCGGGAAACAGCGGCAAGGCAAACCGCAGGAACCCGTAGGTCCCCATCTTGAGCAGCACCCCGGCGAGAATCACCGAGCCGGCGGTGGGGGCCTCCACGTGCGCGTCCGGGAGCCAGGTGTGGAATGGGAACATCGGCACCTTGATCGCGAACGCGAGGAAGAAGGCGCCGAACAGCCAGAAGGCGGTGGGCCCGAGCCCGCCCAGGTGGGCGGTCAGGTACGCGTAGGAAAAAGAATACACGCCGGTCTGGTGGCCGACGAGCGAGACGAGTGCCAAGATCGCCACCAGCATCAACAGCGATCCGAAGAACGTATAGATGAAGAACTTGATGGCGGCGTACAGGCGACGCTCCCCGCCCCACACCCCGATGATGAAATACATCGGGATGAGCATCACCTCCCACATCACGTAGAACAGGAACAGATCGAGCGACACGAACACCCCGATCATGCCCGACGTGAGCGCGAGCATGAGCGCGTAGAACCCGCGCTCCCGCGTCGTGATGTAGGCGTAGCTGCCGAGCACCGACAACGGGACCAGGAACGTCGTGAGCAGCACCATGAACAGCGAGATGCCGTCCACGGCGACGGTGTACCGGATGCCCCAGGCGGGAATCCACGGCAGGTCCAGCACGAACTGCATCCCCGCGGCCGGGCGGAAGGTCCACCACAAGGGAACCGAGATGGCGAACTCCACGAGACTCGCGGCGAGGGCCACGTGCTTCGCCCAGCGCTCGGGCACGAGCAGCACGATCGCGGCGGCCACGACTGGCCAGGCGAGGAGCGCGGTCAGCACTGCTTGGGAGTACATGCTAGCGCACCACCGCGCCCACCACGGCGAGCACGCCGACCACGAAGAGCACCACGTACACGCCGACCTCCCCGGACTGCAGCCGGCTCCCGACCCACCCGAGGGCGCGCGACGTGGCCGCCGTCCCGTTCACGAGCAGCCCGTCCACCAGCCGCTGGTCCACGACTTTCCACAGCACCTCGCGCGACAGCCACATCACCGGTCGGACGACGATCGCGTCGTACAGCTCGTCCACGTACCACTTCTTCCAGAGGAGACGACCCAACCCTCGCTCCGGCGGTGCCAGGCGCGCCGGGGCCAGCGCCTCCGGCTTGAGGATTCGGAAGGCGGCGGCGATCCCCAGCGCGGCCACGAGCACCGCCCCCCCCACCAGCGCCCACTCGGTCGCGGGCGGGGCCTCGGCCCGGGGCGTCAGCGCGGCGCCGGTCACCGGCGCGAGCCAGTGCTCCAGCCAGGCGCCGCCGCCGAACAGCGGCGGGATGTTGAGCGCGCCACCCGCCACGGTGAGCACCCCGAGCACGACGAGCGGCGCGGTCATCAGCGGGGGCGCCTCGTGCAGCTGCTCCCGCTCGCGATCGCCCGTGCGGTTCGGCCCGTGGAACGTGTAGAGCATGAGCCGCGTCATGTAGAATGCCGTCAGCAGGGCTGCCGCGAGGCCCATCCCCCAGAACACGTACCACGCGGGCCGGACCGCGGCTTGGGCGAACGCGGCGCCCAGGATCTCGTCTTTCGAAAAGAAGCCGGCGAAGGGCGGGATGCCGGCGATGGCCAGGGTCGCGATCCACATCAGGGCGGCGGTCCACGGCATGTATCGCGCCAGCCCACCCATGTTGCGCATGTCCTGCGCGTCCTCGTGCGCGTGGGTCGCGTGGTAGGCCCGGTGCATCGCATGGATGACGCTGCCTGAGCCGAGGAACAACAGGGCCTTGAAGAACGCGTGGGTCGTGAGGTGGAACATCCCCGCGGCGTACGCCCCTGTGCCGACGCCGAGGAACATGTAGCCCAGCTGGGAAACCGTGGAATATGCCAGCACGCGCTTGATGTCCCACTGCTTGAGGGCGATGGTCGCGGCGAACAGGGCCGTGAGCGCGCCGACGCCGGCGACGGTGGCGCTTCCCACGGGCGACAGCGCGAACAGCGCGCCGCAGCGCGCCACCAGATAGACGCCCGCGGTCACCATCGTCGCGGCGTGGATCAGGGCCGAGACGGGGGTGGGACCCTGCATCGCGTCCGGCAGCCAGATGTACAGGGGGATCTGCGCCGACTTGCCCGTGCACCCGAGGAACAGAAACAGCGTGATGGCCGTGACGACGGGTCCTCCGGCCGCGAACGCCGTGGGGGCCTTCGAGAACACCGTCGCGAAGTCGAGCGAGCCGATGTGCCAGAAGATCAGCAACATGGCGACCAGGAAACCGAAGTCGCCGATCCGGTTGACGATGAAGGCCTTCTTGCCGGCGTCGGCGTTGACCTTCTCGGTGAACCAGAACCCGATCAACAGGTAGGAGCAGAGGCCCACGCCTTCCCACCCGACGAACATCACGGGGAAGCTCGCGCCGAGCACCAGCGTCAGCATGAAGAACACGAACAGGTTCAGGTACGCGAAGTAGCGCGCGTACCCGGGATCTTCGCGCATGTAGCCGACACTGAACAGGTGGATGAGGGCTCCGACGCCGGTGACGACCAGAATCATCACCGCCGACAACTGATCGAGCTGCAGCGCGAAGGCGACCTGCAGATCGCCCACCGGGAGCCAGTCCCAATAGCCGACCACCAGCGGGGCCGACGCGTGGAGCTGCGCCAGCTCGAGCACGGCGAGCGTGGCGGCCGCGAACGCCAACACCAGCACGCCGACGCCGACGATCGAGACGGCGCGCTTGGCGCCGGGGGCTGCGAGCGCCAGCGCGCCATTCACGAGGAAGCCCGCGAGCGGCAGCGCCGGCACCAGCCAGAGCAACCCGAGCGGAGGGAGTGGGAGGAACGGCATCAGCCCTTGAGCAGGTTGATGTTCTGCAAGTCGAGCGTGTGGCGGTGCCGGTACACGGCGAGGATGATCGCCAGTCCGACGGCGGCTTCGGCGGCGGCTACCGCCATGACGAAGAACACGAAAATCTGCCCGGCCACGCCGAGCTGCTGGGCGAAGGCGACGAACGTCAGGTTGGCGGCGTTGAGCATCAGCTCGACGCACATGAAGATGACGATCGCGTTGCGGCGCAGCAGCACGCCGAGCACGCCCACGGCGAACAGCACCGCCGAGACGGTGAGGGCGGGTCCGAGGAGCATCACAGCTTCCGCTTGGCGAGCACGACCGCGCCGACGAGCGCCGCCAGGAGGAGCATGCTGGTGATCTCGAAGGGGACGAGGTAGGCGGTGAACAGCAGCCGCGCGACCGGCGGGATCATTCCCTGCTCCGCGGCGGGGCGTACCGCGCCGCCCGCGCTCGCCGCGGCGGCCTGGCGCAGCACCAGCAGCTGCACGAGGAGCAGCCCGGCCAGCAGGACGCCAACGCCAAGACCGAGCGGACCCTTCAGGTCCGTCGGCCCGGCCCCGCCCAGGTTGAGGAGCATGATCACGAACAGGAACAGCACCATGATGGCGCCGGCGTACACCAGCACCTGCAGCACGGCGATGAACTGGGCGTCGAGCAGTACGAACAGGGCGGCCAGGGAGAACAACGTGACGACCAGCCACAACGCGGAGGCCACGGGGCTGCGACGGGTGATGCAGGCCAGGGCGCTCGTCACGGCCAGCCCGGCGAACGCCCAGAAGATGATCAGCGTCCCGTCCACCGCCTACTCACCCTTCGGGTCGGAAGGGTCCCACAGCGTCGAGACGGGGTGCGTCTGCGCGCACAGCCGCTCGAGGTCGTACACGAACCGGTCGCGCGAGAACTCCGAGTTCTCGTAGTGCACGCCCACGTGAATCGCTTCCTCGGGGCACACCTCCTGGCAATAGCCGCAGAACACGCAGCGGAATTCGTCGATCTCGTAGATGAGCGGGTAGCGGTTGCCGGCCTCGTCCTCCCCGGGCACGAGCTTGATGCAGTTCGCCGGGCAAATCTGGGGGCAGAGACCGCACGCGACGCACTTGGCGCGTCCCTGCTCGTCGGTGAGCATGCGGTGCGTGCCGCGCCACCGCGGGGACAGCGTCCAGTCCTGGCTGCTCTTCTCCTCGGGATACTGCATCGTCACCTTGGGCCGGAACAGATGGCTGAAGGTGAGCGCCATGCCCTTGAGCGTGGCGCGGAGGTAGGAGACCTTCGCGCCCGGCCGTTTCATCACCTTCACCCCGACGGTCATCAGGCCTCCGCCACGGAGCCGGCGACGATGCGACCGCGGTCCAGCACGAAGAACAGCGGCACCGCCAGCACCAGGTTCAGGGCGAACAGCGCCAGGGCGAACCGCGTGTCGTATGTCCAGCCGAGCCCGTCGTGCAGGAACCAGATCGCGGTGGCGATCACCGTCACGTAGGTGAGCGCCAGCGGCAGCATCACCTTCCACCCGAGCGCCATCAGCTGGTCGTACCGGAAGCGCGGCAGGGTCCAGCGCACCCAGATGTACAGGAACAGGAAGCAGATCACTTTCGCGGAAAACATCGCGAGCGTGGCGAGCGTCTTGAGCGTCGTCCAGGGAGGCGTGTTGTCCCAGGTCGTGAACGGGATGTCCCAGCCGCCGAAGAACAGCGTGGTCATCAGGGCCGACGCGGTCACCATGTTCGAGTATTCGGCGATGTAGAACATCGAGAACTTCATGGCGCTGTATTCGGTGTGATAGCCGGCGATGAGCTCGCCCTCCGCCTCCGGCAGGTCGAACGGCAGCCGGTTGGTCTCGGCGAACGCCGCGACGATGAAGATGAAGTACGCGAGCGACAGCGGGAACACGTTCCACGTGAACAGCGATTGGGACTGCTTCGCAATCACGTCCGTGAGGGTCACGTTGCCGGCGATGAGCAGCACCGCGACCGTACTCATGCCCATCGCGATCTCATAGGAGATCATCTGGGCACTCGCGCGCAAGCCACCCAGCAGGGAGTACTTGTTGTTCGACGACCAGCCCGCCAGCACGATGCCGTACACGCCCAGCGACCCGAAGGCGAGGATGTACAGGAAGCCGACGGGCAGGTTGGCCACGACCATGTCCACCTCGCCCCACGGGGTGGGGAGCGGCGTGGCGAACGGGATCACCGCGAAGGTGAGTAGCGCCGGGACGAACGACATCGCGGGGGCGAGCAGGAAGAGCACCTTGTCCGCCTGGGCCGGAAGGGTTTCCTCCTTCACGAGGTTTTTCAGGCCGTCCGCGGCCGGTTGGAGCAACCCCTGGGGGCCCACCCGGTTCGGGCCGAGGCGGTCCTGCATCCACGCGCAGATGCGCCGCTCCGCGAGCGTGAGGAGCGCCACACCCACCATGATCACCGTGAACACCACGACGATCTTGATGATGGACGCCACCAGGAAAAAGGTCATACCGCCGCCGGCACGGCCGCGGGCCTGCCGCCGAAGCCCAGCTGTTCGTAGGACAGACCGCGCAGCGGCTCGATTGCCTGCGCGACGCGCTCGAAGGCCTCGGCGGCACTGCCGACGGGCTCGCCCTGGCTCAGCGCCGCGCCCAGCTCGGAGAACACCCACCAGGCGGGCCGCGCCATGCCCGGAGCCGTCTTGGCCTGCGCGTAGCGTTGCACCCGGCCGTCCCGGTTCACGAAGCTGCCTTCCTCCTCCGCGACGTTCGCGATCGGGAGCACGACGTGGGCGTCACGGGCCCGCTCGGGGAGCACGGTCCCCACGTAGATGAGCGTTCCCGCCGTGCGCACCGGGATGTCCGGCTCGTCGAGCACCAGCACGACGGCGGCCGATTCGGCCGCGGCGAGCGCGGCGGTGTACTCGCGACCATAGCCGAGCAGCTCCGCGCCCCGGCCGTTCGGAGCGCGCTCGGCGCGCAGCGCCAGGTCCGGCACGCCCGCGAGCGGCGCCTCTTCGCCCATGACGACCTGGAACGCGCCCGTCCAATCGAGGGCCCCCCCTCGGAACAGCTCGCGCGCGAAGAACAGCGCCTCGGTGGACGCCCGGGGAGACACCAGCGTCACGACCCGCCCGCCCGCCCCGCGGAGCACGGTCGTCACGCGCTCGAACGCGTCCTGCCAGTCGGTGGCGTGGAGCTCGCCACCGCGCCGCACGAGCGGGGCCTCGATCCGGTCGCCGCGGTTCATCCAGCGGTAGTTCATGCGGCCGTGGTCGCAGATGAAGTAGCGGTTCACCTCGAGGTTCGGCCGCGGCCGTACGCGCACGACGACGTTCTCGCGCGTGTCGAGCGTGACGTTGCATCCCTGCGAGCAGCCGGTGCAGACGGAGGCGCTCTTGTCGAGCTCCCAGGCGCGCGCCTTGTGAAGAAAGTCCTTGGACAGGAGCGAGCCCACCGGGCACAGATCGACGACGTTCCCCGCCCACGGATGGTCGAGCCGGGTCTCCGGGTGCACGCCGATGTAGGCCCGATCTCCCCGCTCCGAGACGTTCAGCACGGGCTCCTGGGCGACGTCCTCCATGAACCGCACGCAGCGCGTGCACAGAATGCACCGGTTCGGCACGTACAGCACGTCGGGACCGAAGTCTTCGACCGGGTTGAACCGCTTGGGATACTCTGGGCTGTAGCGCGTCCCCGCGCGGCCCTCCTGGAACGTGAAGTCCTGCAGCTCGCACTCGCCGGCCTGATCGCAAATCGGACAATCCAGCGGATGGTTGATGAGCAGGAACTCGAGCACGCTGGTGCGGGCGCTCTTGGCCGCGGCGGACTGCGTGTTCACCACCATCCCCTCGGCGGCCTGTGTGGCGCACGCGACGGCGAGCTTCGGCTGCTTCTCGATCTCGACGAGACACATGCGACACACGCCGGCCACCGGCAGACCGGGATGGTAGCAGTAATGGGGGACGAGGACCCCCGCCTGCTTCGCGGCCTCGATGACGAGCGTGCCCTTCGCAACGCTCACGGGCACGCCGTCGATCGTGAGGTTGATCAGGTCGTCGCTCATGCCACCAGCACCGGCTGGCGTCGTCCCGCGAGGTACTCCTCGAACTCGCTTCTGAACTTCTTGATCCCGGAGACGACCGGCGCGGCGCACGAGTCGGACAGCACGCAGATCGTCTTGCCCGTCATGTTCTCCGCAAGATCGAGCAGCAGGTCCAGGTCGGCCGGCTTGCCCTGTCCCGCGAGAATGCGCTCGAGGATCTTGGTGGTCCACGCCGTGCCCTCGCGACACTGCGTGCATTGCGCGCACGACTCGTGGGCATAGAAGCGGGCCAGCCGCATGATCTGGTACACCATGTCCGCCGAGTCGTCGAACACGATGACGCCACCCGAGCCGAGCATCGAGCCGCGCTCCACGACGCCTTCGTAGTCGAGCAAACAGCTCTCGGTCTCTGCCCGGTCGAGGATCGGTACCGACGAGCCGCCGGGGATGCACGCCTTGAGCGTGCGGCCGGGGCGCATGCCGCCGCACAGCTCGTACACCAGGTCCTTCAGCGGAAAGCCCAGGGTCACCTCGTAGTTTCCCGGCTGCTGTACGTGGCCGCACACCGAGAAGAGCTTCGTGCCGGTGCTCTTGGGCGATGAAAGCGACAGGCTCTTGTACCAGGCGGCGCCCTTGGTGAGGATGGGCGGCACGGCGGCGAGGGTCTCCACGTTGTTGATCGTGGTAGGCATGCCGAACACGCCGGCGGCCGCCGGAAACGGCGGCTTGATGCGCGGGTTACCGCGCTTCCCCTCGATCGAGTTCATGAGCGCCGTCTCCTCGCCGCAGATGTAGGCGCCCGCGCCCCGGTGCAGGTGGATCTTGAGGTCGCCGAACACGCCCGCGGACCGGGCATCGGTGAGGGCCTTCTCCATGATCGCCAGCGGCTCGGTGAACTCGCCGCGGATGTAGATGTACGCCACGTCGGCCTGGATCGCGTGCGCCGCGATCGCCGTCCCCTCGAGCAGGGCGTGCGGCGTCCACCGCATGATCTCGCGATCCTTGAAGGTCCCCGGCTCGGATTCGTCCGCGTTCACGCACAGATAGTGGGGTTTCTTCTTCTCCTTGGGCATGAACGACCACTTGAGCCCGGTGGGGAAGCCGGCGCCCCCGCGCCCGCGCAGCCCCGACTCCTTCACGATGTCGATGACCCGTGCGGGCTCCATCACGCGCGCCTGCTCGAGCGCGGCATACCCGCCGCGCTTCACCCACCCCTTGTAGGTACGGGCGTCGGCCTCACCGAAGTACCGGGAGAGGAGGACGGTCTCCTTGGGATGAGGTTTGTGCGGGTAGCCCATCTACCTCCCTCCCCTTCCCCGCCCAATGCGGAATGCGGAATGCGGAATGCGAAATGTGTCGCGCTCTCGTCGAACCGGACGCTCGGGTCCGAGGATCGAACGTAGTCGAGCAATTCCGCATTCCGCACTCCACATTCCGCATTTGTGCGTCACTTGTACTTCCTCACGAGCTCCGGAACCTTGTCGGGCGTGACCGATTCAATGAAGTCGTCGTCCACGAGCACCGGGGTCGCGAACCCGCAGGCGCCGAGGCACTCCACCTCGATCACCGTCCACTTCCCGTCCGGGCTCGTGGCACCGAGCTCCTTGGCTCCGGTCGCCGTGAGCAACGCCTGCACCACCGCCTCGGCGCCGCAGATGTTGCAGGGCGACGTGGTGCACACCTGGACGAAGTGCCGGCCGACCGGGTGCTGGTGGTACATCGTGTAGAAGGTGACCACGCCCTTGACGTACGCGGGCGTCAGTCCCAGCACCTCGGCCACTTCCGCCATGTGGCGGTCGGAGATCCAGCCGCGCGCCCGCTGCACGAGCCACAGCGCCGGCAAGAGCGCCGCCTGCTTGGTGGGGTAGCGCGCCAGAATCTCCTGGAGCTGCTCGAGCATTTGGTCGGTGAAGACGGGTTGGTACTCCTCCGGGCCCACCGACGGCGATGATTGCGCGCCGGCACTCATCGATCCACCTCGCCCATGACGATGTCGACCGATGCGTTGATGGCGATCAGGTCGCTCAACAGGTGCCCCGCCGCCATCTGCGGGAGGGCCGAGAGGTTGATGAACGAGGGGGGTCGAATGCGCCACCGCACCGGTTTCGCGGTGCCGTCCGACACGAGGTACGTGCCGAGCTCGCCCTTGGGGTTTTCGATGCCGACGTAGGCCTCCCCCACGGGTGCCTTCACACCCTCCATCACCTGCTTGAAGTGATAGATCATCGCTTCCATGTCGTTCATGGCGCGCGATTTGGGCGGCAGGATCACGCGCGGATCGGCGATGTTGATGGGGCCGTCGGGCAGCCGATCGAGCGCCTGTTGGAGGATGCGGTTGGACTGGGAGCATTCCTCGAGGCGCACCAGGTAGCGGTCGTACACGTCGCCGTGCTCGCCGACGACGACGTCGAAGTCATAGGTCTCGTAGTCCAGGTACGGCTTGTCTTTGCGCACGTCGTAGGCGACGCCGCTGGCGCGCAGCATCGGGCCGGACAGCGAGTGGTTGATCGCCTCGGCGGCCGTGAGCACGCCCACCCCCTGCGTCCGACCGACCCATACGGCGTTGCGCGTGAGGACGCGGTCGATCTCGCTCAGGGTCTTGGGGAAGGTCTGGGTGAAGTGGCGCAGCCCCGCGACGAAGTCGTCGGGCACGTCCGCCATCATGCCGCCCACCCGGGTCACACTGGTCGTGAGCCGGGCGCCCGTCCACATCTCCTGGAGATTGTAGATCCGCTCGCGCTCCTGGAACGCCCACAGGAACGGCGTAAACGCGCCGAGGTCGATCGACGTCGTGCCGAGCCACACCATGTGGGAGATGATGCGGCTCATTTCGCACGCGATCACGCGCAACACGGTGCAGCGCGGCGTGATCGCGATGCCCATGAGCAGCTCGGCCGCGAGCGCGAACCCGACGTTGTTCGCCATCGGAGACAGATAGTCCGTGCGGTCGGTCAGCGGGATGATCTGGTTGTAGTGACGGTACTCCCCGAGCTTCTCGAAACCGGAGTGGAGGTAGCCGAGATGCGGGATCACCCGGACCACCGTCTCACCGTCCAGCTCGACCACGAGGCGGAGCACCCCGTGCGTGGCCGGATGCTGCGGCCCGATGTTGATGAGCATGTGCTCGGCGGCGAGGTCGGGCTGCTGCGCCACACCGAGCGGCACCCGCAGCGTTTCACCGCGGGCACCGACGCCGGGCGTCGCGAGCTCGACCTCCACCGTACGCTTGCTCATTCCGAGTCCGGGAGCTCGCCGCGCGTGCCGCGGCGCAGCCGCTCCTTCATATCCGCGGGGAGCTCCTCGTACGCGTCGGCGATCGACAGCTCTTCCAGCGAGTAGTGCGCTTCGGGGCGGGCGGCCAGCGCCTGGCGAACCTGCTCGGCGCGACTGAACCGTCCGCGCAGCGGGAAATCCTTGCGCAGCGGGTACCCTTCGGCATACGTCTCCCACATGAGGATACGACGCAGGTCGGGGTGCCCCCGGAACGTGATCCCGAACATGTCGTATACCTCCCGCTCGAGCCAGTCGGCCCCGCGCCACAGCGGCACCACCGAGTCGACGGTGAGGTCCCCCTGCGAATCGAGCTCCACCTTGACGCGCAGGTCGGCGCGGCGCGACAGGGAGCGGAGACCGTATACCACCTCGAGCGGCCGCTCCCGGTCGCGATACTCGACCGCCGTGACGTCTACCAGGTAATCGTAGGTGTGCCCGGGCGTGTCGCGCAGCCAGGCCATGACGTCGAGCAGCGCGTCGCGCCCGACATAGACGATGGTATCGCCGCACGACTCGAGCGCGCGGCCGATCGCGTTGCCGAAGGTCGCCCGCAGCGCGTCGACGGAAGGGTTCACGCCGAGCGGAACTGGTGGACGGAGTTCCCGAACGGCTCCGAGATCTCGTCGATCTGCTCGGGCGGAAGGCGCAAGCCGCGGTCGTCGAGCGGTTGCTCCTCACGGCGCGGGACGTGATCGAACAGCGACTCACCTTTGATCTTCTTGTGCAGCAGCAGCACCCCGTACAACAGCCCCTCCGGGCGGGGCGGGCACCCGGGGACGTACACGTCCACCGGCACGATGGTATCGATCCCCTGCACCATCGCATAGTTGTCGAAGATGCCGCCGGTCGAGGCGCAGGCTCCCATCGAGATCACCCACTTGGGCTGCGGCATCTGGTCGTAGATACGACGGATCACCGGCGCGAGCTTGAACGGCAGCCGGCCGGCGCAGATCAGCACGTCGGCCTGGCGGGGCGAGAACGCCTGGCGCTCCATGCCGAAGCGGGCGAAGTCGTAGCGGCTCGCGGCCGTGGCCATGAACTCGATGGCGCAGCACGCGGTGCCGAAGGGCATGGGCCAGAGCGAGTTGGCACGCGAGGAGTTCACCGCCCAGTCGACCAGGTCCTGGAACTTGGCCAGGAGATAGTTCGGGCTCTGCCCGGCGACCTGCTTGGTCTCGATGACCCGCTTCACGGCGTCAATCCCATTGTAACGCCCCCCGCTTCCACACGTACACGTACCCGACGGCGAGAATCAGCATGAAGACGAGCATCTCCACCAGCAGAAAACCCGTGCTGGGGCCTCCCGCAGCCCCGCCGCCGTCGAAGAAGATCGTTCCCCAGGGAATGAGAAACACGGTCTCGATGTCGAAGATGATGAACAGCATCGCGACGAGGTAGAACTTCACCGAGAAGCGCTCGCGCGCGTTGCCGAGCGGCGGCATGCCGCTCTCGTAGGGACTGTCCTTGAGGGCCGTAGGCTTGCGGGGGGCGAGCAGGTGCGACAGCCCGATCAACAGGACGGCGTTGAACGCGACGAAGCCGAGCAGCAGGAGGAAGGAGAGATAGGGCTGGTTCATGAGTTCGTGAAAAAATTCACTTGACCCGCCGAAACGTATTCGCACGCGCCCAGGTTGTCAACCGAATCGAGTGGCGTAAGTGTCGGTGCCACCGATATATTGGCGGCCCATGTCCATCAAGTCCGATCGCTGGATCCGGCGCATGGCGACCGAACACGCCATGATCGAGCCGTTCGCCGAGAACCAGGCGCGCGCCGGCGTCATCTCGTACGGCGTCTCGTCCTACGGCTACGACATGCGGGTGGCCCCCGAGTTCAAGATCTTCACCAACGCGCTCTCGGCGGTGGTCGATCCCAAACGCTTCGATCCGAAATCGTTCGTCGAGTTCACCGGCGATGTGTGCATCGTGCCGCCCAACTCGTTCGCCCTGGCGCGCTCGGTCGAGTACTTCCGCATTCCCCGCAACGTCCTGACGATCTGCGTGGGCAAGAGCACGTACGCCCGCTGCGGCATCATCACGAACGTCACGCCGTTCGAGCCGGAGTGGGAAGGCTTCGTGACGCTCGAGATCTCGAACACCACACCCCTCCCGGCCCGCATCTACGCGAACGAAGGCATCGCCCAGGTGCTGTTCTTCACGGCCGATGAGGGAGACGAGTGTGAAATCAGCTACCAGGACAAGAAGGGGAAGTACCAGGCGCAGCGCGGCATCACGCTGCCGAAGCTATAGAGGCGTCCGGGCCGCGGCGCGCGAGCCCAGCACGGTGATCACGACGACTGCCCCCGCGAGCATGACCAGATCGGGCGGCCAGCCGAGCTCGGTTCGTGGCACCGTCATCTGCAGGAAGTTGAGCACGAAATCGAACACACCGACGAGCAGGCCGAGCAGCACCGTGCCATGGAGCGCGCGCCCGAAGCGCGCCAGAATGCTCCCGCCGACCAGGGCGACGGCGCCCTGCCCCGCCGCGATCCCGAGGCTGGTGGCGAAGTCCTCGAGCAGCGTGCTCCAGAAACCAGGGCGGCCCGCGTGATAGCTGAAGAACCACGTGTGGACCAGCGACAGGGCGCCCCCGGCGACGGCGGCGCACACCGTGGCCCACAGCGCGTACCCGATCACGATCTTCATCCGGTCACCCGTGTCGGCCATCATGAGGAGCAAATGTGGCGGCCCCCGGGCGGCGCCGCCAGTCGGGGCGTTATGTTAGCGCCTACGGTACCGCTCCTCGCGCGCCCCGCTCCGTGACGCCTCGGCGGCTGACCCCACCGCCCCCGGGGCGAACGCTCAGTCTGAGGATGACGCTGCTCGTCGTCGTCCTCGGGGCCGGCGTGTACGCGGGTACCCTGCCCCTCTACCTCTTCTTCAAGGTCAGCCGCCCGGCCCTCGCGCTCGGCGCAGCTACCGAAGCCATTGCGGCCGTGGGGGCCGACGTGGCCCACCGGGACAGCGCGCTGGATGAGGCCGTCGTGGTGCTGCGCGAACTCGACGGTCGCCCGACCGTCCCGAGTGCCTCCGTGGCGGCAGCGCGTCGCCTCGTGGAGCTGGGACGCGCGCCGGTGCGGGTGCCAGCCGATGCGGCAATCGCACCCGCGCTGCGCCGCGCCCTCGAGCGCACCGACGCCGCGATGTCCCGCGTGGCAGACGCCCTCGCGGGCGTCGTCGCCCGGCTCGTCGGGGGACGGCGGCCGCCGCCGAGGCACGTAGCGGAGATCGAGGCGCTCGACAGGATCGCCGACGCCGAGCGGGTCGGGGCGGCCGTGGTCGCCCGGGACGACCTGCTCGCGCGGCAGCACGCCCTGCGGTTGGCGGCGGGCGAAGTCCGCCGCGACACGATCGTGTGGGTGGTGATCGGCATCCTGCTCGTGCCCGCCCTGGTCTGGGTGGTACGGCGTCGGGTTTGGCGCCCCCTGCTCGAGCTCGACGCCGGGCTGGCGCGGGTGGCCGACGGCGACCTCACCATCCGCGTGCCGGTCCACGCCACGGACGAACTCGGGCGGCTCGCACTGCATTTCAACGCCATGACCCAGGTGCTGGGGGACCGCGCCGAAGAGCAGGGCAGGTTCGCAGCCGCGGGTGAGCTGCTCGCCGGGGTCGCCCATGAGGTGAACAACCCCCTCATGGCGATCGCCGCGCACGCCGAGAACCGCCTCGCCGATCCGAGCCTCTCGGAGGAGCCGCGCAACGAGATGTCGCAGATCCTGCGCCAGGCCCGCCGCGCCGCCAAGCTGCTGCGCGGCCTGCTGCGGTTCGTGCACGCCACCGAACGGGAGGTGACGCGCGTCAACCTGAACGACGTGGTACGCGGCGCACTCGATCTCGTGTCCTACCGCTTCGGCGTCGACGAGATCACGGTGGGGGGGCGTCTCGACCCTTCTCTGCCGGCGGTGGAGGGCGACGCCATCAAGCTCGAGCAGGTCGTCGTGAATCTCTTGGCCAACGCGATCGACGCCCTGCGTCGCGTCAAGCCCCCACGGAAACTCACCGTGGACAGCTGGGCGCAGGATGCGAGCGTCTGTGTGGCGGTCGGGGATAACGGGGAGGGCGTCGCCCCGGAAATCGCCCCCCGGCTGTTTCGACCGTTCGCCACCACCAAGGGCCATCGCGGCACCGGGCTGGGGCTGTACATCTCGCGGCAAATCGCCCGGGAAGCGGGAGGCGATCTCGCTCTCGTGTCCCCGCCCGAAGGCGGGGCCCGCTTCGCCCTCTCGCTCCCGCTGGCGCGGGCGGCGTCCGTTCCGGTCGCGGGGCAGGCTCGAGCAGCGGGAAGCGACCCCGGGACGCCAGGAGGTGGGCGCGCTCCCGGAGGGGGAGCGGGAGCGAGTCTGGCCGGTGTGCGGGTGTTGATCGTCGAGGACGAAGAGGGTGTGCGGCGACCGATGGCGCGCTTTCTCGCGCGGCGTGGCGCCGAGGTGGAGGAAGCGGCGGACGGCGTGGATGGGCTCGACCGACTGCGCGCCCGGGCCCCGGACGTGGTCGTGGTCGACCTGCGCATGCCCCGGATGGGCGGGATCGAGCTCTACGCGCGGCTCGAGGAGGAGCGACCCGAGCTCGCCCGGCGGGTATTGTTTCTGTCGGGGGATGTGTCGCAGCTCGCGGAACCGGGGAACACGCCCGTGCCGCGGGAGCGCGTGCTGGTCAAGCCGGTCGAGCTGGCGGAGCTGGAGCGGCGCATCGCGGCGTTCGTACAGGAGCTGAAGGCGTCGGGCGGTTAGGATGGCCGGACTGCGAGGCCCGCGCTATGATACAGCATGCTGGTGGTGGTCGTGCTGCTCGCGACCGTGCTGCTGCGAGTCGCGATCGTGACCGCAGTCGTGTATCTGCTGCTGCCGCAAGGCTCGCTCTGCCCGCACTGCAGCCTCGAGATGGTGTCCGTCCGGAACCGATTCCTGGATCGCCTGGTCCCGCTGCTCGAGCGTCGCTGGTGCCTCGGCTGCGGCTGGGATGGCGTGGTGCGACGCGTGCGCCGGGCGCGCGCGCGTACCCGGCCCCGGCCGCCGGCGCAACGTCCGACACCCCGGTGACTCAGTCCATCGAGGTGATCAGCCGGGCGGCGCGCTCGTAGAAGAAGTAATCCCACGCCCAGTTCAGCAGCACGAACAGCTTATTGCGAAACCCGATCAGCTGGATGATGTGCACCACCAGCCATACCACCCAGGCCGGAAACCCCGTGAACCCGATGCCGCGGATGTATGCGACGGCGGCGTTACGACCGATGGTGGCGAGCGAGCCAGGGTCGCGGTAGTCGAACGTCGCCGGCGGCTGTCCGGCCAGGCGGCGCCGGATGTTGGCGGCGGCGGTGCGGGCCATCTGGATGGCGACGGGGGCCATCATCGGCAGCGGCGCCCCGTCGACTTCGAGGTAGGCGGCGTCGCCGATGACGTAGATGTCGGGATGCTCCGGAACCTCGAGCGTGGGCGCGACCGGCACCCGTCCTTGCCGCCCCGTGGGGAGCCCGAGCCGACCCGTGAGGGACACGGCCTGGACGCCCGCCGCCCAGATCAGCGTGCGCGCCGGGGTCACTTCCCCGCTCTTCAGCAACACCCGCTCGCCGTCGTAGTCCGCGACCGTCGCTCCGAAGCGCACCTCGACGTGCTTCTTCCGCCACAGCGTCTCGGCCGCGGCCTCACGCAGGCGTGCGGGCATGGGGCCGAGCAGACGGTCCGTCGCTTCGAGCAGCAGCACGCGCACGTCCTTCACGTTGAGACGCGGGTAGTCCTTCACCAGCACGAGCCGGATCAGCTCCGACAGCGCTCCCGCCATCTCCACGCCCGTCGGCCCGCCGCCGACCACGACGAACGTCAGCCATGCGCGGCGGCGCTCGGGGTCGGGCTCCAGCATCGCCCGCTCGAAGGCGTGCAGGACGTGGTTGCGGATGCGGATCGCTTCGGGAATGTCCTTCAAGCCGAACCCGTGTCGCACGACGCCCGCGAGGCCGAAGTAGTTCGTTTCGCCGCCCACGGCGAGAATGAGATAGTCGTAGGCGATCGGGCCGTCGGTGGTGAGGATGCGCTTTCCACTCGGGTCGAGGCCCGTCACTTCGGTCATGCGGAACTCGAAATTGCGCTGACGGCGCAGCACCGCGCGCACGGGCCGGGCGATCTGCTCGGGCTCGAGGCCGGCGGTGGCGACCTGATAGAGGAGCGGCTGGAACAGGTGGTAGTTATGACGATCCACGAGCACGACGTCGACGGGCGCGTCGCCCAGGGCGCGTGCCGCCCGGAGCCCGCCGAAGCCCGCGCCAACGATGACGACGGTGGGTCGCACCGGGTCGCGGCGCTACTCCAGCACCACGGCGGTGCCGTAGCAGAGCACCTCGGTCGCCGAGGCACGGGCCGCCACTTCCGAGGCGTCGAAGCTCATCCCGATCACCGCGTTGGCGCCCAGCTGCTGGGCGTGCTCGACCATCAGCTCGTAGGCCGTCTGACGCGCCTGATCGCACATCTCCGTGTAGGCGCCGATCTGGCCGCCGATGATGCTCTTCAGGCCGCCGAGGATGCCTTGTGTGATGGTGGGCGCCCGCACCGTAATGCCCCGCACGACGCCCTTGTACTCGCGAATGCGGCGGCCCTGCACATCGAACGTGGTCGAGACGACAATCGGCGATCGCATGGCCATGGGGCGCTCCTGGTGGTTGGTTGACAGCTGGAGGTTACGCCGCGCCCGCCCGGACTACCCGGTGAGCCTCCGCCACAGCGCCGCGAGTGGATCGTAGTTCGCGTCCGCCACCCGCTCCTTGAGCGGGATGATGGCGTTGTCGGTGATCGTGATCGACTCGGGACAGACCTCGGTGCAACACTTCGTGATGTTGCAGTAGCCGATCCCTCCCGCTTCGCGGAGATGAGACCGGCGGTCCTCATCGTCGAGCGGGTGCATCTCGTACACGGCGGCGCGCACGAGAAACGCGGGGCCCATGAACTCGGCGTGCTTCTCGTGCGCGCGCAGCACGTGACACACGTCCTGGCACAGGAAGCACTCGATACACTTGCGGAATTCCTGGGGCCGCTCGACCTCGTATTGACGCATCCGCCACGTGCCGTCCGGCGCGTCGGGGGCGCGCGGCTTGAAGGCGGGGATCCGCTTGTTGACCTCGTAGTTCCATGACACGTCGGTAACGAGGTCACGGACCAGCGGGAACGCCTTCATCGGCATGACCGTGATCGGCTGGTCGGCGGGATAATCGGAAAGCCGCGTCATGCACATCAACCTGGGCCGCCCGTTGATCTCGGCCGAGCAGGAGCCGCACTTCCCCGCCTTGCAGTTCCAGCGGACGGCGAGATCGGGCGCCTGCTCGGCCTGAATGGCGTGCACCGCATCGAGCACGACCATTCCCTCCCCCGCGGCGACCTGATACTCCTTCAACTCGCCCTGCTCGCGCGTGCCGCGGAACAGCCGCACGCGGCGCTGATCAGCCACGATCAGGCTCCTTCCTTAATGAGCTTCATCACGTCCGCCGGCAGCGGAGGCTGCGCCTCGCGTCGTACGACCATGCGGGTTCCTTCTTTCTTTACGACGATCTGCTCACGTGCCTGGCGCTCGTCGGAGTCCGGATAGTCGCTGCGGGTATGACCACCGCGGCTCTCGGTCCGCTCCAGCGCGGCGCGCGCGGTCGCCTCCGAAACGACGAGGAGGGACCGCAGATCGATCGCGGTGTGCCAGCCGGGATTGTACTCGCGGCTCCCGGTGATCCCGACCTTCCGAGCACGTCCTTTCAACCGCTCGAGCTCGTTGAGCGCGGTATCGAGGCCGCTCTTGTCGCGGATGATGCCGGCGTGGCGCTGCATGACGGCCTGCAGCGCCGCCTGCACCGTAAAGGGATTCTCGCCGTCCCGCTCGAAGGGTTCGAGCGCCTCGCGCATCGTCGCCTCGACCTCGGCGTCGGGGATGGACGGGGGCGCTGCGCGCTGCGCCGCGGCGTGCAGCCCGGCCCGGCGCCCGAAGACGAGCAGGTCGCTCAGCGAGTTCCCGCCCAGCCGGTTGGCCCCGTGCATGCCGCCCCCGACCTCGCCGGCCGCGAACAGCCCGGAGACGGTGGACTCCTGCGTTTCGGCATCCACCTTCACACCACCCATCACGTAGTGCGTCGTCGGCCCGATCTCCATCGCGTCCTTGGTGATGTCGACGTGCGCCAGCTCTTTGAACTGGTGGTACATGCTCGGCAACTTCCGCTTGATGTAGTCGGGGCTTTGCTTCGAGGCGATATCGAGGAACACGCCGCCGTGCGGCGTGCCACGTCCCTCCGCGATTTCTCGCGTAATCGCTTTGGAAACGACGTCACGCGTGAGCAGTTCCGGGGGGCGGCGGTTCTTCTTGCGATCCCCTCTCACCCAGGCATCGGCTTCCGCCTCGGTGTCGGCGAAATCGCCTTTGAACATGTCGGGCATGTAGCGGAACATGAACCGCTCACCGGCGGCGTTCGTGAGCACGCCGCCTTCGCCGCGTACGCCTTCCGTGACCAGGATGCCGCGCACGCCGGGTGGCCAGACCATGCCGGTAGGATGGAACTGCACGAACTCCATGTCGATCAGCTCAGCGCCGGCTTCGTAGGCGAGCGCGTGGCCGTCCCCCGTGTACTCCCACGAATTGCTCGTGATTTGCCACGCTTTGCCGATGCCGCCGGTCGCCAGGACGACGGCGCCGGTGCGAAACAGGACGAAGCGGCCGGTTTCGCGGAAGTAGCCGAGGGCTCCGGCCATGCGTCCGCCCACCACAAACAGGCGCACAATGGTGCATTCCATGTGGACGTCGAGTCCGGAGTGCACCGCTCTGTCCTGGAGCACGCGGATCATCTCGAGCCCTGTGCGGTCGCCGACGTGGGCCAAACGACTGTAGGTATGGCCTCCGAAGGGGCGCTGGTTGATGCGGCCATCGGGCGTGCGATCGAACAGCGCGCCCCACGCCTCGAGCTCGTTGATGCGGTCGGGCGCTTCCTGGGCGTGGATCTGGGCCATGCGCCAGTTGTTGTGCATCTTGCCGCCCCGCATCGTGTCGCGGAAATGCACGCGCCAGTTGTCTTCCCCCATCACGTTGCCGAGCGCCGCGGCGGCGCCCCCCTCGGCCATCACCGTGTGGGCTTTGCCGAGCAGCGATTTACAGACCAGCGCGACTTTGGCCTTTTGGGCGCTGGCTTCGATGGCGGCGCGCAGGCCGGCGCCGCCGGCGCCGATCACGACGACGTCGTAGTCGTGCGTCCTCAGGTCAGCGGCGCCCACTACCAGAGCCGCACGTCGCGGATGACGCCCGTCGCGCACAGCCGGATGTAGACGTCAGTCAGCGCCACCGAACAGAGCGAGCACCAGGCCCACAGCATGTGATGCCGATTGAGCACGCTGACCCCGCGCCACAGTCGGTAGCGTGCCTGGCCGCCGCGCGCGCACGAGAAGCAGTCCACGGCCCCGCCCACGAGATGGCGCAGCGAGTGACAGCCGAAGGTGTAGCTCGCGAGCAGGATCACGTTCAACGCCATCACCAGCGTGCCGATGCCGATGCCGAACTCGCGCGGGCCGGTCGGCATCACGCCATCCGCCGGCACACCGTTCACGGGCCAGCGGGTGGCGAGGACCACGTCGTACGAGAGAATGAAGATGAACACGACGGCGGCGTACATGAAGAACCGGTGCACGTTCTGCAGGATGAAGGGGAACCGCGTCTCCCCGCGATAGCCGTGCCGCGGCTCGCCGACCGCGCAGGCTACGGGGTCGAGGAAGAAGGCGCGGTAGTAGGCCTTGCGGTAGTAGTAGCACGTCAGCCGGAAGCCGAGCGGGAAGACCAGAATCAAGAACGCCGGCGAAAGCGGCCACCAGGACGGCCGCAGCAACGGCGAATAGAAGGGCGAGAGATATGGCCCCCACTCGTAGTGCGCCCCGGTCCACGCCGCCCAGGTGGCGTAGATGCCGAAGCTGCCGAGCACGAGCGCCGTGAGCGCCGGCGCCACCCACCAGGCATCGCGCCGGAGCGTCGCGCCGACGCCGCGCTCCTGCAAGTCTCTCAGCGACGTGGTCATAGTTTCACCGCCCCCATCGTCTCCCTCACCGCATCAGCCGATTTCTTGAGCGCTGCCTGCTCGTCCGCCGACAGCTTGACTTCGAGGATTTGCTCGAGCCCCCGGCGCCCCAGCTTGCACGGTACACCGAGGTACACGCCGGACACCCCGTACTCTCCCTGCACCCACGCAGCGCACGGCAGGATGCGTTTCTTGTCGAGCGCGATCGCTTCGACCATCTGGGTGACCGCCGCCGACGGGGCATAATACGCCGAGCCGGTCTTCAGGAAGGCGACGATCTCCGCCCCGCCATTGCGTGTGCGCTCGACGATGGTGTCGAGCTTGGCTCTGTCGAGCAATTGGCCGACGGGAATCCCGGAGACCGTCGTGTACGACACGAGCGGCACCATGGTATCGCCGTGGCCGCCCAGCACCATCGCCTGAACGTCCTCCACCGACACGTCGAGTGCCTCGGCCAGGAACGCGCGATAGCGTGCCGTGTCGAGTACGCCTGCCATGCCGATCACCCGCTCGCGGGGGAACCCGGTCACCTGCTTCGTCACCCAGCACATCACGTCCAGCGGGTTCGAGACCACCAGGACGATCGCGTCGGGGCAATGTCGCTTGATCTCGAGCGAGACCTGCTTCACGATGTCCGCGTTGGTGCGCACCAGGTCGTCGCGGCTCATCCCCGGCTTGCGCGCGATGCCCGCGGTGACGACCACGAGCTCGCTTCCCGCCGCGGGCGTGTAATCGTTGGCGCCGACGACCCGGGTGTCGAAGCCCTCGATGGGCGCTGACTCCCACTGGTCGAGTGCTTTGCCCTGGGGCACGCCCTCGATCACGTCCACGAGGACGACGCGCCTGGCGAGCGCTTTTTCGGCGAGGCGCTGGGCGGCGGTGGCGCCGACGTTGCCGGCGCCGACGACGGTAATTTTGTCGAGCACTCAGCCTCCGCGCGTGTGCATCTCCCGATGGGGATCGGCGCGCAGCGAATCGATCCGGTAGAGCGCGCCGCGATCGGCGACGCCGAGGCGCGCTTCGGCCCCGCGATCCGTGCGGCCCTGCCAGGTCGCCCGGATGAGCGCTGCCAGGTCGTCGTCGCTCGCGCCGCCGCGCAACGGCGCGCGCAGATCGACTCCCCGCCCGGCGTACAGACACAGGAACCACGTGCCGTCCGCGGTGACACGGCTGCGGTCGCAGGTGCGGCAAAACGGCGCCGTGACCGAGGCGATGATCCCGAACGTCGTCCCGTCCGGGAGGCGGAACCGCTCGGCGGGGGCGCGCGCGTCGCCCCCCGTCTGAGCAACGGGGGCGATCGGGCCGTAGCGCCGGGTCAGCGCTTCGAGCATGTCCCGTTGCGAGACCACCTGGTCCATGGACCAGTGGGTAGCCCCACCCACGTCCATGTACTCGATGAACCGCAGCTCGGCGCCCTCGGCGCGACCGAACTCGACCAGGTCCCCCAGCTCGTCGTCGTTGAACCCACGGATCACCACGCTGTTGAGCTTCACGTGCTCGAAGCCGGCGTCGCGCGCCGCCCGGATGCCGGCGAGCACGTCGCCGTGCCGCGCGCTCTTCGCGAACGCGAGCATCCGCTCGGGACGGAGGGTGTCGAGGCTCACGGTGACGCGCTGGAGGCCGGCGGCGCGCAACGCCGCCGCCTGCTTCGCCAACAGCAGGCCGTTCGTGGTCAGCGCCAGGTCTTCGATCTGCGGAATCCGGGCGATCATGCGCACGAGGGCCGGGAGGTCGTGCCGCAGCAGGGGCTCACCGCCCGTGAGTCGCACCTTGCGCACGCCCAGCGTCGAGAACACCCGGACCACGCGGTCGAGCTCCTCGAACGTGAGGATCGACGCGCGGGGCAGCCACACGTACTCGTCTTCCGGCATGCAGTAGCGGCACCGCAGGTTGCAGCGGTCCGTCACCGAGAGGCGCAGGCTCGCGAGCGGGCGCTGGAAGGCGTCGTGGACGGCGTCAGGCATGCGGCCGGGCAGTCGGATGGCCGGACGGATCGACCCATGTCTCGGTCCCGTCCACCCGGAGCTCTTTCTTCCAGACGGGGATGCGACGCTTGACCTCTTCGATCACGAAGCGGCAGGCCTCGAACGCCTCGGCCCGGTGCGGCGCTGCCGCCGCGATGGCGATGCTCGCTTCACCCGACGGAATCACGCCCAGCCGGTGGCGCACGGCGATGCGCGCCTCGGGCCAGCGGCGGCCGGCGTCCGCCAGGAGCCGGCCAAACTCGGCGTCCACCATTTCCTCGTACGCGGAGTACTCGATCGCGGTCACGCCGGGCCCCTCGGATCCGTTACGCACGGTGCCGAGGAACACGCACGTCCCGCCCCGCTCGGGGGCCGAGACCTCGCCGAGGAGGGCGTCGAGGGAGAGTCGTGTGCGAACCAGGTACGTGATGGTTCCCCCATTGTTCACACCCTGAAGGGTGTGCCCGGGAACACACTGTCCTTCAAGGACAGTGCCGGGCCGGGCCCAGGCTTCAGCCTGGGAATTCATCCCCCCGCGATCGGTGGCAACAGCGCGACCTCATCCCCGTCCCGCACACCTGCATCGAGCTTGACGTGCCGCATGTTCACCGCCGCGAGCGGGCGCTCGGGCAGCGCCTGTGCGGCGGGGATCTCATCGCGCAGGCGCCGCACCACGTCGCCCACGGTCGCCGGGAGCGACACGGAGACCGCCGCCTCCGCCCTCCCCAGCAGCTCCGCATAGCGCGCGAACAGCCGCACCCGTATCGTCGCCGTCCCCGTGGCCGTCATGTCCGCTCGCAAGATAGCCGTCGTCAGTTCCCCGTGGAACCCGTCGCGAGGCCGCGCCAGATCTTCGCCTGTTTCGGTGTGGGCGTCGACGCCGGTGTGAGCGTGAACGAGACCGCCGTCCGCTCCCGCACTTGCGTGTTGAGCGTCAACGGCTTGCCGCCCCGCGTGATGCTGATCGCGAGGGGCTGGCCGTCTTGACCCCGATAGCGCTCGCGGTACCTCGCGCCCCAGTCGCCAGCGGCGCTGGCCTCGATCTCTCCCACTTTGAGCAGCACGTCCCCGTGCTGGAGCCCGGCAGCGTCCGCCGCGCTGCCCGGTACCACGCTCTGCACGACCATCTTCGCCGAGTCGTCGGGTTGCGCGTTGACGCCGAGGAACGGGTTGGAGATCGCCTGGCGGGCGGCGGTGACCCCAGCCTTGCCGAGCACGGTCTCGTACGGCAGCGGCTCCCGGCCGTTGACGTAGTGCTGATAGAACGCCGCGACATCCGGCATGCCGTACTCCCGCAACAGGGCGAGCAGGTTCCGGGTCGTGAATCCTTTGTGCTGCTGGTAGAAGCGGGTGTACAACGCCCGCATCACGTCGTCGAGGCTGTGCCGGTTGTCACTGGCATCACGAATCGACACGTCGAGCAGCAGCCCGGTGAGCGAGCCCTTCGGGTAGTACAACTGCGAGCTATTCACGAAGACTTCGTTGATCCAGGTGGCGACACTGCCGTCTTCTTCACTCCACGGCTCCGGCGCCGATTCGACCTGCTGCATGTTCTGCGCGGCGTTGCCGAGAAACTGCTCGGTGGTCCACAACCCGGAGCGCAGGTTGGTGAGGTCGGCGTAGTAGTCCGTGACGCCCTCGGACCACCACAACAGCGGCGTGTATTGTTCCGCGTGGTAGTCGTAGGGCCACATCTCAGCCGGCCGGATGCGCTTCACGTTGAAGAGATGGAAGTACTCGTGCGCCATCAGCGGCACCATGAAGTCGCCGAAGGTGCCCGCCGCGTCCGCGAACGCCCCCTGCGGCATGATGTCGAACTGCGACGCCGCATGCTCCAGTCCGCCGCCGAAGCTCACCGGCTCCCGGATGACGTTGAAGAAGACCGTGTAGCGGTCGTACGGCGGGCCGCCGAGGAGGGCGTCTTCGGTCCGGGCGATCTTCTCCAGGTCGGCGCGCATGTTGCGTTGCACGCCCGACGAGTAGGCGTCCGCCGGCCACACGGCGATCCGAAGCCACTTGCCGTCCACCTGCAACGAGTCGAGGCTGTACTTCCCGACGAACGTCTGCGCGTCGGCGAGCTCGTGATAGTTCGCCGCGAGGTACGGCCCGCTGCCCGACCCTCCGAGCGCGGTCGTCACTTGCCAGCCCGCCGGGAGCGCGAAGCGCACCTCGGCGGGACGGTCGAGGTGGCCGGCTTCGTAGAGAAACAGGTTGGTGCCGAGAAATTCGCCGAAGTCGTCCGTGAGCCGCGCCATCGAGAGATCGATCGTGTCCGCCAAGTAGTCGAACTCGACGTTGACCCGCACGCTCCTGGCGGTCGTGACACGCCATGTGTCTTTGTCGAACCGGTCCCAGAACAGCGCTTGACCGGCCGGCGTCTTCGCGCCGAAGTGGCGCACGTAGCGCGCGTAATTCTGGATCTCGTAGTTGCCCGGGCTCCAGGCCGGTAGCGACAGGTACAGCGTGTCCCTGCCGCGCGTCGGGAAGTCGGCGCGCACGTGGAACAGCTTCGTCGCGGGAGCCGGCACTGAGATTTCGTATTGCACCGCTGGGACGCGTTGGGCGGACAGCGGGGCGGCGACGAGGAGCAGCAGCAAGTAGCGCACGGGTGCAGGTCTCCGGAAGTGTGGGCCTCTTGATTACACCGCGCAAAACAAAGCGGCCCAGACGGTTAGTCCGGGCCGCGCGCAATCGCTCGGCGCATGCGTCAGGGCGTCACGCGCTCGCTCGCCTCCGCGACCATCGCGCGCAACTCCTTGCTGGGCTTGAACACAGGGACCGGACGCGCGGCCACTTCGACCGGGTCGCCGGTGCGCGGATTGCGCGCCATGCGCGTCTTGCGCTGGCGGATCTTGAACGTCCCAAACCCGCGAATCTCAATGTTATGCTGTTCGGCAAGCGCCGCTTTGACGGCATCCAGAAACGAGTCGACGACGCGGGCGCAGTCCTTCTTGGAAATCAGGGGACCGGCAGTGCGCGCGATTTGTGCGGTGACCTTTTCGACCAGGTCGGCCTTCGTCATCCGTCCCCCTTGAAGGGCCCAAGGGCAGTCAAGACGAGGGGCCAACATACGGGCTTACCTATTGTGTGTCAAGAGCTTGGAGGAACTGCTCGAAGTGCCCTTGGGCATCGTGGGGACCGGGAGAAGCCTCCGGGTGGTACTGCACCGCGAAAATCGGGTACTCCCGGTGCTTCACCCCTTCGACGGTGCCATCGTTGAGGTTAAGGTGGGTGACTTGAAGCGCTTTGGCACCCGGCACGCCGCCGGTGTCGCCCCGCAGCGCGAAGCCATGGTTCTGCGACGTGATAAGTACTTGTCCTGTCGCGAGATCCCGCACGGGATGGTTGCCGCCCCGATGGCCGTATGGGAGCTTCACCGTGTCGCCCCCGAGCGCCAGCCCGAGCAGTTGGTGACCGAGGCAGATCCCGAAAATCGGCAGCGAGCCGTCGGCCAACTCCCGTAGCGTCGTGATGGCGTAGTGCACCGCCGCCGGGTCGCCCGGACCGTTGGAGAGGAACAGGCCGTCGGCGTCGAGCTCGCGGATGCGGCTCGTGGGCGTGCCCGCGGGGACGACGGTCACGCGGCAGCCGTTCTTCAGGAACAGCCGCAGGATGTTGCGCTTCATACCGTAGTCGTAGGCCACGATGTGATGGCGCGCGTCGGCCGACCCCTCGGTGTATTCCGCGCCGATGGTCGCGTGGGTCGCGAGGTCGAGGCCGTCCATCGACGGGCTGGCCGCGAGGGCGGCGCGCACCGGGTCGCTCGGTTGCTCCCCCAGCGCCACGGCGCCACGCATCGCGCCCTTGGAGCGGATGTGGCGTGTGAGCTGGCGCGTATCCACGTCGGCGACGATGGGCACGTGCGCCGTGGCCAGCCAGTCGGCCAGCGTACCCGTGGCCCGCCAGTTCGAGGCGTGCGCCGACAGCTCGCGCAACACGACCGCGGCCACCCGCGGCCGGTCCGATTCCACGTCGTCGGGGTTGATCCCGTAATTCCCGATCATCGGCGCCGTCATCACGACGATCTGGCCGAGATACGACGGGTCCGTGAAGACTTCCTGGTACCCGGAGAGATTGGTGGTGAACACCACTTCGGCGCACGTGCACTCGAACGGGATCGGTGCCGTGCCGGGGAACCAGGCGCCGTCCTCCAGCAACACGTACGCGGGGCGACGGTCAGCGATGGGGCGGCGGCGTCTTGTTAGAGGGCTGCGGCGCGCTCTGCTGCGGTGGCGTCGTGGGGAGCGGTAGCGGCGCGGGCTGGACGGGGGCCGGCGCGGGGACGTTCCCCTCGAGCACGGAGCGCGGCGCCGCGCTGTTCGACGACATGACCGCGAGCACCAGCGAGACGAACAAGAAGATCCCGGCGCACCACCACGTGATCTTCGTGAGCAGTGTGGTGGCCTGGCGGCCCCCCATGAACTGCTCCGTGCCGGCGCCGCCTCCCAGCGACGCCAACCCGCCGCCCTGCCCCGCCTGCAGCAGGACCGCGGTGGTGAGGATCAACGCGTCGAGGGCCAAGACGAACAGCAGCAGGTTGTACATCGCGCCGGGAAATTACCTACGCGGCGCCAGTCTGCACAAGTTGCGCCCAGGCTTCGGGATCGAGCGAGGCGCCGCCCACCAGCACGCCGTCGAGCTCGCGCTCGGCGAGCAGGGCGGCGGCGTTCTTCGCGTTCACGCTGCCACCGTACAGGATGCGCGGTGCGGGGGCGCCGCGGCCCTGCAGCCAGCCGCGGATCTCCCGATGCACCGCACCGGCATCCTGGGGTGTCGCGTTGCGGCCGGTGCCGATCGCCCACACCGGCTCGTAGGCGACCACGACGCGCGATAGCGCCGCGGCGTCGAGACCACTCAGCGCGGCAGCGAGCTGGCGGACGACGACCGCCAGCGTGTGCCCCGCGTCGCGCTCGGCGAGCGTTTCGCCGACGCACAATACCGGCAGCAGTCCCGCTCCTAGTGCCGCGCCCATTTTGCGACGGGTGTCGTCGTCGGTCTCGCCGAACACGTGCCGTCGCTCGGAGTGGCCGATCAGCGTGGCGCGGGCGCCGGCCTGGAGCGCGAGCGGGGCGGAGACCGCGCCGGTGAATGCGCCTTTCGGTTCCCAGTAGATGTCCTGGATGCCCACGAGCAGGTCGCCGCGGTCGCGCGCCGTCAGGGCGGCGGCTTCGACCGACACCGCGGGCGGGAAGAACCACACCTCGCGGTCCTCCCGGCGGTTGTAGCGGGTGCGGAACGTCTTCAGGTAGGCTCGGGCTTCGTCCGGCCCGAGGTGC
>Ga0070698_100000036_pt1 | contig 93219 bp, 83 predicted proteins | sample KBSK1502metaG_FD_65477 | JGI IMG/M metagenome (GOLD analysis project Ga0070698, IMG submission 65477) | Corn, switchgrass and miscanthus rhizosphere microbial communities from Kellogg Biological Station, Michigan, USA - KBS K1-50-2 metaG | ecosystem: Host-associated > Plants > Roots >... | reverse complement strand
CGAGGAGCACCGCACGGCCGACGGACCGGTCGTGGGCCGGGGCATCAACGCGCTGCAGCTGTTCTGGGACGGGACCCGCTGGTGGGTGGCCTCGGCCATCTGGTTCGACGAGGATCCCGCCCATCCGATTCCCCAGGACTTGCTGCCCTAGAACGACGTGGAGACGCTGACCACGGGGCTGTCCCACAAGATCTGGCAGAAGATCATGATCCTCGATCGCGCATGAGCGAGCGGCGCAGCACGTTGTTGCTCGACCTGCTCGACCAGGCCTTCAATCGCCGGGCGTGGCACGGCACGGGCCTGTGGGGCTCGATCCGCGGCCTCACCCACCGCGACGCGCTGTGGCGGCCGGGCCGCGGGCGGCACAACGTGTGGGAGATCGTGCTGCATACCGCCTACTGGAAGTACATCGTGCGTCGCCGGCTGACGCGCGACCCGACGCTCGCCTTTCCACGCGCCGGAAGCAACTGGCCTGCATTGCCGGCGAAGCCCGACGCGGCCGCATGGCGCCGCGACGTCGCGCTGCTCAGAGATCAGCACCGACTGCTCCGCGCGACGATCGCCCGCTTCCCCACGACGCGGCTCGCGGCCAGGGGGTGGCGCTCCAGCTGGACCAACGCCCAGCACATATTGGGCATCGCGTCGCACGACCTGTATCACGCCGGCCAGATCCAGCTGCTCAAGGTGCTGCGCCGTCGGACCTAGTCGCCCCGGAGCCGCTCGATGTCGCGCCGGTCCTTCTTGGTCGGCCGGCCCTTTCCTTCATAGCGGAGCGACGGCGCCACCCGCAACTGCTCGGCCAGGCGCTCCCGCCGCCGCCGCCCCTCGGCGTCCTCATCGTACAGCGCCGCCGCGGCAGCGGGCGGGGCGCGATGCTCGGCGAGCGCGCGCACCACCACCAGGTACTCGAACGGGCCCCGCCGGATTCGCAGGCGGTCGCCGACGGCCAGCGGTTTCGCCCGCTTGGCGCGCGCGCCGTTGAGCTCGACCTGCCCGCCACCCACGGCCGCCGCGGCGAGCGCCCGCGTCTTGAAAAAACGCGCGGCCCACAGCCAGCGATCGAGTCGTACCCGAGTTGGTTGCGTCACGCGCGATCCTCCTGCAAGCTCCACACGCGGGGCCGCTCGTGCGTATACTCCGTACCCACGGTCCCCCCGGACACCCGTTCCCCAGAGCCGAATGCCCGCTCGGATGCCGACTCGCCAGCCAGACGTCCTGCCCGACCGCCGCTCGCCGCGCGCGTTCCGTCTAGAAACGCTCGCGGCCGTGAGCGCCGGGCTGCTCGCGGGCTGTGGCACGCCCGGCGTGCGCGGGGTCGCGGGCACCGCGCCGGCGCCCAACGTGTTCTGGACGCCACCGCCCGAGGCCCGGGCCGCAACGCTGACGCCGGCGCTGCTCCCGCCCGACCTGGCCGGGCGGGTCGCGCAGCTCAAGCTCGCCGACGTGATCGACATCGCGCTGCACAACAACACGGCGACCGCGGCCGCGTGGGCGGACGCCCGCTCGGCGGCGGCGAGCTACGGCGCGGCGCAGGGGCAATACTACCCCACGCTCTCGCTCGATGGAACGGTGACCGCGATCAAGACCGTGCCCTCCGCAGGCCGGCTGGCGACGAAGCAGCAATTCCTCAACCCGACCCTCAATCTCTCGTGGCTGCTGTTCGATTTCGGCGGACGGTCGGGCTCGATCGGGGTAGCGCGCGAGGCCCTGCTCGCCGCCGACTGGACACACAACGCGACGCTGCAAAGCGTGGTGCTCGACGTGGAGCAGGCATACTTCGACTACCTCGGGACGCAGGCCCTGCTCGGCGCGCAGCAGACGACACTCAAGGAGGCCCAGACCAACCTCGAGGCGGCGGAACAGCGCCACAACGTCGGGCTCGCGACCATCGCCGACGTCCTGCAGGCGCGGACCGCGCTGTCGCAGGCGCGCTTGGCGCTCGAGGCGACCGAGGGGCGACTGCAGACGACGCGCGGCGCCTTGGCCCTGTCGATGGGCCTGCCGGCCAACGTCCCCTACGACCTCGCCCTCCCGTCCGACACGACGGTCCCGCCCGGCATCAGCGACAGCGTCGACGCGCTCATCGAGCGGGCGGTGCGCGGGCGACCGGACCTCGCCGCCGAGCGGGCGCGCGCGGCCGCGGTGCGGGCACGGCTGAGCGTCGCGCGCTCACAGGCCCTGCCGTCGCTCAGCGTCGGCGGCACGACCGCTGAGACCGATTTCCTCAGCGGCAGGCCCTTCTTCCGGAACAGCTACACGGCGACGCTGACGCTCTCGATCCCGCTGTTTTCCGGTGGGTCACAGATCTACAACGCGAAAGCCGCGGCGGCCGCCGCCGACGCGGCCGCGCTGCGCGCTCACGCCTTCGAGCAGCAAGTGATCTATCAGGTGTTCAATGCCTACTACGCGCTGCGCACCGCTACGCAGCAGGTCCGCACCGGCATCGATTTGCTCGCGAGCGCCACCCAGTCGGAACAGGTGGCCCTGGGCCGCTACCGGGCGGGCGCCGGCAGCCTGCTCGACCTGCTCACCGCGCAGGCGGCGCTGGCAAGCGCGCGGGCTGACGCGATCGCGGCGCGGTTCTCATGGTACCTCGCGCTGGCCCAGTTGGCGCACGACACCGGCGTCCTCGGCCTCGACGGCGGGACCCCCCTCCACCTTCAGACCGATTCGACGGGCACGCCAAATAGATGAAGCTCTCCATTCCAGTCGCAGCGCTCGTGATGTCCGCCCTGCTCGGCTGCTCGCGCAAAGGCGCGGGCGGAGCGTCCCGGGTGCCGGTCACCGTGGCCCATGCCGAGCAGCGGGCCGTGCCCTTCGAGATCCCCGCCACCGGGACCGCCGAGCCCGTCCAGACCGTGTCGGTGCAGGCGCAGGTGACTGGGGTGCTCACCCACGTGACGTTTCACGAGGGCGACGACGTCACCGCCGGGCAGGTCCTGTTCGAGATCGACCCTCGGCCGTTTCAGGCGGCGCTCGACCAGGCCAAAGCAATGCTGGCCCGCGACCTGGCTCAGGCGCAGGCCGCGCAGCTCGACGCGCAGCGCTACGCGCAGCTGGTGAAACAGGACTACGTCACCCAGTCGGATTACGAGACGAAGCGCGCCGCCGCCGATGGGCTTCAGGCCACGGTCCGCGCGGACTCGGCCGCCGTCGCCAACGCCGCGCTCAACCTCGAATGGGCCACGATCCGCGCCCCCATCGCGGGGCGCACCGGACGGCTGCTGGTGCGTGAGGGCAACCTGGTGCGCGCCAACAACCCCGACCCGCTCGTGATCATCAATCAGATCCATCCGATTCTCGTGCGCTTCGCGGTGCCCGAGCAGCACCTCGCCGGCATCCAGCGCTACCACCGCAACCGGCTGCCGGTGCTCGTGAGCCCGTCCAAGACCGACACCGTCTTCACGGAGGGCGTGCTGTCGTTCGTGGATAACAGCGTCGACACGACGACCGGCACCGTGCTCCTGAAGGGCGAGTTCCCCAACCGCGACAATGCTCTGTGGCCGGGCGAGTTCCTGACCGTGCGCCTCCAGCTCTACGTGGAGGACAGCGCGGTGGTGGTGCCCTCCCAGGCCGTGATGACCGGTCAGCAGGGGACGTACCTGTTCGTGGTGAACCAGGACGGCACGGCGCGCTCGCAGCCCGTCACGGTCGATCGCACCGCCGGCGCGTACACGGTGATCGCGCAGGGCGTGCGGGCGGGCGAGGAGGTCGTGACCGACGGCCAGCTGCGGCTCGTATCCGGCGCGCCCATCGAGGTGAAGGGGGTCGCCGAGGCGGCGCGGGAGCTGGGGGGCGACAAATGAGCATCTCGGAGCTGTTCATCAAGCGGCCCGTCATGACGACGCTCGTCATGATGGGGATCCTCGTGTTCGGGCTGATGGCGTACCGGCTGCTGTCGGTGAGCAATCTGCCCAACGTGGACTTCCCCACCATCCAGGTGAGCGCCGGTCTGCCCGGCGCGAGCCCCGAAACCATGGCCTCGGCCGTGGCGACCCCGCTCGAGAAGCAGTTCTCGACGATCGCCGGCATCGACCAGATGACTTCCTCGTCGACCCTGGGCAGCACCAACATCACGCTGCAGTTCACGCTGGACCGCAACATCGACGCCGCCGCGCAGGACGTGCAGGCGGCGATCTCCAAGACGCTGCGCCTGCTCCCCACGGGCATCGTGCCGCCCTCCTACCAGAAGGTGAACCCGGCCGACCAACCGATCATCTACTACGCCATGAGCTCGCGCACGCTGTCGCTCTCGGCGCTGGACGAATATGCCGAGACGTTCATCGCGCAGCGCCTCTCCACGGTGGACGGCGTCGCCCAAGTGAACGTGTACGGCGCGGCGAAGTACGCGGTGCGGGTGCAGCTCGACCCAAAGGCCCTAGCAACACGGGCGCTGGGGATCGACGAAGTGGCCAACGCGATCGCGGCGGGCAACGTGAACCTGCCGACGGGCGTCCTGTGGGGTCCGCACCGCGCATACACGGTGCAGGCGACGGGGCAGCTGGAGGATGCCGCGGCCTTCCAGCAGCTCGTGATCGCCTATCGCAATGGTGCTCCGGTGCGGCTCCAGGACGTCGGGCATGCCCTGGACGACGTGCAAGACAACAAGAGCGCGGCGTGGTACAACGGCAGCCGCTCGATCATCCTCGCCGTGCAGCGTCAGCCGGGTGCCAACACGGTGGACGTCGCGGGCCGCGTGCGAACCGTGATGGCGAGCTTGGGGCAGCTGCTGCCGGCGTCGGTCGATCTGCGGCTGCGGTTCGACCGTTCCGACTCGATCCGCGCCTCCCTTACCGACGTGAAGTTCACCCTGTTTCTGACGCTGGCGCTCGTGGTGCTGGTGATCTTCCTCTTCCTCCGCAACCTCTCCGCGACGGTCATCCCGAGCCTGGCGCTGCCGTTCTCGCTGGTGGGCACGTTCGCCGTGATGTACGGGCTCGACTACAGCCTCGACAACCTGTCGATGATGGCGCTGACGCTGTCGGTCGGGTTCGTGGTGGACGACGCGATCGTGATGCTCGAGAACATCGTGCGCCACATGGAGAAGGGCACACCGCCGATGGAGGCGGCCTTCGCCGGGTCGCGTGAGGTCGGCTTCACGATCCTCTCGATGACGCTGTCACTGGCCGCCGTGTTCATTCCGGTGTTGTTCATGGGTGGGATCATCGGGCGGTTGTTCCACGAATTCGCGGTGACCATCGGCGCGGCGATCCTCGTCTCCGGCGTCGTCTCGTTGACACTGACGCCGATGCTGTGCAGCCGGTTCCTCAGGGCCGGGCACGAGGCGCATCACAGCAGGTTCTATGAGGCCTCGGAGCGGGTGTACGAGCGCGTGCTCCGCTGGTACGAGGACACGCTCGTCCGGGTCATGGAGCGCCGCGCGGCGGCGCTGGTGTTCTCCGCGCTCATTCTCGTGGCGACGGCAGCGCTCTTCGTCGTCGTGCCCAAGGGTTTTTTGCCGAGCGAGGACAGCTCCCAGATCTTCGGCACCACTGAGACCGTACAGGGGACGTCGTACGACGACCTGGTCAGCCATCAGCTCCAAGTCATGGCGATTCTGCAGCAGGATACGGCCAACGTGGACGGCATGATGTCGTTCCTGGGCGGTGGCCAGATCAACCAGGGACGGGTGTTTCTCCAGCTCAAGCCCCGCTCGCAGCGCCGCATGAGCGTGGATGAGCTGATCCGGGTCTACACCGCCAAGCTGGCAGGAATCCCCGGAATGCAGGTATTTCTCCAGAACCCGCCGCCGATCCGCATCGGAGGACGGCTCTCGAAGAGCCAGTACCAGTTCACGCTGCAGAGCCCCGACATCCGCGCGCTGTACGACAACGCCAACCAGCTCGAAGGCAAGCTGCGGTCGCTGCCCGGGCTCGTGAACGTCACCACCGACCTGCAGATCTCGAGCCCGCAGGCCACCGTGGCCATCAACCGGGACCGCGCTGCCGCGCTCGGGGTCACCGCACAGCAGGTCGAGCAGGCCCTGTACGACGCCTACGGCTCGGGCCAGGTGTCGACCATTTACACGCCGACCAACCAGTACTGGGTGGTCATGGAGCTCTTGCCCGAGTACCAGCAGGACCTGTCGGCGCTCAGCCTGCTCTACATCCGCTCGAAGAGTGGTCCGCTGGTGCCACTCGCGTCGCTCGCCACGATCACGTCGAGCGTCGGCCCGCTCACCGTGAATCACGCGGGGCAGCTGCCCTCGGTGACGATCTCATTCGACCTGAAGCCGAGCGTGTCCATTGGCACGGCGGTGGCCGACGTGCAGCGCGTGGCGCGGCAGTCGTTGCCCTCGAGCATCACGGGCAGCTTCTCCGGCACGGCGCAGGCGTTCCAGTCGAGCCAGTCGGGGCTGCTCCTGCTGTTGGTCCTCGCCGTGTTCGTGATCTACATGGTCCTGGGAATTCTGTACGAGAGCTTCATCCACCCGCTCACGATTCTCTCGGCGCTGCCGTTCGCGGGGTTCGGCGCGCTGCTGACGCTGCTGATCTTCCGGGTCGACTTGAGCGTCTACGCCTTCGTCGGCATCATCATGCTCGTGGGCCTCGTGAAGAAGAACGGCATCATGATGATCGACTTCGCGCTCGAGGCGCAGCGCACGGAGGGCAAGTCGGCGCGCGAGGCCATCCTGCAGGCGTGCAGCATCCGGTTCCGGCCCATCATGATGACCACGATGGCCGCGCTCATGGGGACGCTGCCGATCGCGTTGGGGGTAGGCCAGGGCTCGGAGTCCCGCCGCCCGCTCGGCATCGCGGTGGTGGGCGGGCTCGCGTTCTCGCAGTTCGTCACGCTGTACGTGACGCCGGTGATCTACACGTACTTGGACGAGGTGCAGCAGTGGCTGGGGCGCCGGGCGCCAGTCGGTGCTCCGGCGGGGCCGGACGTGTCGCCTGCGCCTGCGGACTGACCAGACCCGCGCGCTTCCGCGATTACCGGCCCCCGCGACGGGCGCTAACTTCCCCCCATGCACGAATGGCAAGTGTGGTTCGTCGCCGCCCTGCTGCTCTTCGTGGCCGAGATGATCGCGCCCGGGTTCTGGCTGCTCTCGGTGGCCGTGGGCTCGCTCGCGGCGGGAGTGGTCGCCCTCGTCCTCCCGGGCGTCGTGGCGCCGGCCCTCACCTTCGCCGCCGGCACCCTGCTCTCCCTCGTGGGCATTCGTCCGTTCCTGCTGCGGCACCTGCATCTCGCGGGGCGGGGCATCAAGACCAACGTGGACGCGCTCGCGGGCAAGGTGGGAATCGTGTCGGAGCGCATCGACCCGGGTACCGGGAAAGGGCGAGTAGTGGTCGAGGGTGAAGACTGGCGCGCCGCGGCGTTAATGGACGCGCCGCTCGAGCCCGGGACGCGGGTGATGGTCGTGCGAGTGGAGGGGGCAACCCTGTACGTGGACAAGGAGATGTGAGCGATGGACAACATCGGCGCGTACATCGTCCCCGCGGCGATCGCGCTGTTCGCGATTTCGATTGTGGCGCGCGGGATCCGCATCGTGCAGCAGGCGCAGACGATGATCATCGAGCGGCTGGGGAAGTACCACCGCACGCTCTCCTCGGGCGTCAACCTGATCATTCCGATCATCGACAAGCCGAGAGCCATCGACTGGCATCAGGTGATCGTCAACCAGGCGGGAGAGTCGTTCGCGCGGCACTTCCGCACCGACAAGATCGACCTGCGGGAGACGGTGTACGTGTTCCCGCGCCAGAACGTGATCACGAAAGACAACGTGGTCGTCGAGATCGACGCGCTGATCTACTCCCAGATCACCGACCCGGTGCGCGCGACCTATGAGATCGCGAACCTGCCCGATGCGATCGAGAAGCTGACGCAGACCACCTTGCGGAACGTGATCGGTGAGATGGAGCTGGACCACGTGCTTTCCTCGCGCGACACGATCAACGCCAAGCTGCGCGAGATCCTGGACGAAGCGACGCACAAGTGGGGCGCCAAGGTAAGCCGGGTCGAGCTCAAGGACATCAACCCGCCGCGCGACATCCGCGACGCGATGGAGAAGCAGATGCGCGCCGAGCGCGACCGGCGCGCCGCGATCCTCACCGCCGAGGCCGAGAAGCAGTCGCGCACCCTGCAGTCGGAGGGCATCCGGCAGTCCGAGATCAACCAGGCCGAGGGCCAGAAGCAGGCCAGGATTCTCGCGGCCGAGGCGGAGGCCAACGCCCGCCTCAAGGTGGCCGAAGCGGAGGCCCAGGCGATCGAGCGGATCACGGCCGCCATCAAGGGAACTGGCGGCGATCCGGCACGGTATCTGATCGCCATCCGCTACATCGAAGCGCTCAAGGAGATGGTGACGAGCCCACAGAGCAACAAAGTCATTTACCTACCTTACGAAGCGACGGGCGTGCTGGCGTCGCTCGGTGGCATCCGGGAGATGCTGGCGGGCCCATCGGAGGGGAAAAAAGCATGATACGGGCGGACAGGCGGACTGGCGGACTGGTGGTCGGGGTGGTGCTGCTCTCTCTGTCTGGCGGTCCGCCCGTCCGCCGGTCCGTCCCCCCCTGCGACGGCACCGCGGGCCTCACGCTCCCCGACGGCTTCTGCGCGGTCGTGGTCGCCGATCAGGCGAGCGCGCCCCGGCACCTCGCTGTGGCCCCGAACGGCGACGTGTTCGTCGCGCTCGCCGGCGGGCGCTCCGGCTCGGGGGGCGTGCTCGCCCTGCGGGACACCACGGGCGACGGCAAGGCCGACGTGCGGCAGAGCTTTGGCAGCGAGGGCGGCACGGGTATCGCACTCGGAAAGGGGGTGCTGTACGCCAGCACGTCGTCCACCGTGTATCGCTACACGATCCGGGCGGGAAGCCTTACCCCGCTGGGCGCGCCGGACGTGATCGTGAAGGACCTGCCCACGGGCGGGCACGACGCGCGGAACATCGCGCTCACGCCTGATGGCAGGACGTTGTTCGTCAACGTCGGCTCGCCCTCGAACTCGTGCCAGGTCAAAGACCGCGTCGTCGAATCTCCGGGCAAGGATCCGTGTGCCGAGCTCGCCACGCGGGCGGGAATCTGGCGGTTCGACGCAGCCACGGCGGATCAGACGGAGGGGAGTGGGACGCGGTACGCCACCGGGATTCGCAACGCCGTGGGCATGGCTTTCGCCCCGGACGGCCAGCTGTGGAGCACGCAGCACGGCCGCGACCAGCTGGGACAGAATTGGCCGAAGCTCTTCAACGACGCGCAGAACGCCGAGAAGCCTTCGGAGGAGCTCCTCCAGATCAACGAGGGCGACGACTTCGGCTGGCCGTACTGCTATCATGACCTGGAGCTCAGCCATCTCGTCCTGGCGCCGGAGTACGGCGGCGACGGCAAGCAGGTCGGGCGGTGTGCCCAGAAGAAGGAGCCGGCAGTGGCGTTCCCGGGACACTGGGCGCCCGACGGTTTGGCGTTCTACACAGGGACCCAGTTTCCGGAGCGCTATCGCGGCGGCGCATTCATCGCGTTCCACGGCTCGTGGAACCGCGCGCCGCTCCCGCAAGCAGGCTACCGGGTCACGTTCGTGCCGTTCAAAAACGGCAAGCCGGTGGGCGGCTACGAGACGTTCGCGGACGGCTTCTGGAAGGAGGACGGCGCGGGACCGAAGCACCGCCCGGTGGGCGTGGCCGTGGGGCCGGACGGGTCGCTGTATATCACCGACGACGCGGGCGGGACGATTTGGAGAGTGATGTATAAAGGGCGGTGAAAGGCGGGGGAAGGACGGGGAAAGACGGGGAAAGACGGGGAAGGTGGCTGGGTACTCGGGGAAGCCGCTGATCCAGAAGCTTGGGATCAAAGATGGCTCGACGATCGCCATCCTGAACGCGCCCCGGGGATACGACGGCACCCTCGGAAAGCTGCCGCGTGAGGTGAAGCGCAAGACCGCGGCCGTCGGCCCGCTCGATTTCGTTCAGTTCTTCACAGCCGAGAAGCGAGACCTCGAGCGGCGGTTCGCGTCATTGGCGCGCGCGCTGGCGCCGGCCGGCATGTTGTGGATCTCGTGGCCCAAGCAGGCGTCCGGCGTCGCGACCGATCTCACGGAGGACGTGATCCGCGCGATCGGGCTCGCGCACGGTCTCGTAGACGTGAAGGTGGCGGCGGTGGACGAGGTATGGTCGGGGCTCAAGTTCGTGCGGCGGGTGAAGGACCGCTGAACGAAACGGCCCCGGCGTTCCGTTGTGGAACGACAGGCCCCGGCCGGCTCGGCACCAGGCCCCAGACGCGGCGCTAGATTGGGGCGCTGATGCCCGACGCCATCACCCGTCCCCCCCTCACCACGCTCTCCGAGGAAGAAGAGCTGTTCCGCCGCACCGTGCGCGACTTCGCCGAGCGCGCCGTCCGTCCGCGCGTCGCCGCCATGGAGCAGGCCGCCTCGCTCGATCGGGCCCTGCTCGCCCAGTGCTTCGCGCTGGGCCTCATGGGGATCGAGATCCCCGAGGCGCACGGCGGCGCGGGCGGCAGCATGCTGATGACGGTCCTGGCAGTCGAGGAGCTGTCGGCGGTCGACGCCTCGATCGCGATCTTCGTGGATGTACAAAACACGCTCGTCAACGCCCTGCTCATCAAGTGGGCGAGCGACGAGCTCCGCAACCGCTATCTGCCACGGCTCGCGACCGATCTGCTCGGCGCCTACGCGCTGTCCGAGCCAGACTCGGGATCGGACGCGTTCGGGCTTCAGACCCGCGCGACCGAGGCCGGCGACACGTGGATCCTCGAGGGACGCAAGCTGTGGATCACCAACGGGGCCGAGGCAGGCTTGTTCGTCATTTTCGCGAACAGCGACTTCAGCAAGGGCTACAAAGGCATCACGGCGTTCGCCGTGGAGCGCGGGTTCAAGGGGTTCTCCGTCGGCAAGAAGGAAGACAAGCTCGGCATCCGCGCGTCGAGCACGTGCGAGCTGATCCTCGACGGCTGCGAGGTGCCGGCGGCGAACCTGGTGGGCCAGGTGGGGATGGGCTACAAGGTCGCCATCGAGACGCTCAACACCGGGCGGATCGGCATCGGCGCCCAGATGATCGGCGTTGCCCGAGGGGCGCTCGCCGCGGCCCTCCGGTACGTGAAGGAGCGCAAGCAGTTCGGCAGGCCGGTCGCGGAGTTCCAGGGGGTGCAGTTCCAGTTGGCGCAGGCAGCCACCGAGCTCGAGGCGGCCCGGCTGATGGTGTACAACGCGGCGCGGCTCGAGGACGCGGGCGAGCCCTACACCACGCAGGCGGCGATGGCCAAGTTGTTCGCCGCCCAGGTGGCCGAGCGGGTGACGTCGCTCGCCGTGGAGCTGTTCGGCGGGTACGGGTACACGAAGGAGTACCCAGTAGAGAAGTTCTACCGCGACGCGAAGATCGGCGCGATCTACGAGGGGACGAGCAACATGCAGCTGAACACCATCGCGAAGCAGCTGCTGAGGTGAGCCCGAACTTCTTGATTCCACGACAGTTGTCGCGAGTGGCGTGGGGACCGTGACGGGCGGCGAGCTTCCTCGTTGTAAGTTCCCCTGAATGCATACCGCCCGGCGCACTCACGGCTTCACCGAATCGGTGATCCGCGGCATGACGCGGCTCGCCAGCGAGCACGATGCCATCAATCTCGCGCAGGGGTTCCCGAACTTCCCGGCGCCCGAGATCTTAAAAGAAGCCGCCGCGCGCGCCATTGCGGACGACGTGAACCAGTACGCGATCACCTGGGGCGCCAAACGGCTGCGCGACGCGCTCACCCGCAAGTACGCCGACTGGTACGGCATGACGGTGAATCCCGAAACCGAGATCACCGTGACGTGCGGCGCCACCGAAGCCATGGCGTCGGCGCTGCTCGCGATCGTCGACCCCGGCGACGAAGTAATCGTGTTCGAGCCGTTCTACGAGAACTACGGCCCGGACGCGATCCTGTGCGGCGCGAAGCCGGTGTACGTGCCCATGCCGGTCGCTGCCGAGTTGGACCTCGATCGGCTCGCGGCCGCCTTCTCCCGCCGTACGCGGGCCATCATCGTGTGCACACCGAACAACCCCACCGGCCGGGTGCTCACGCGGTCGGAGCTCGACGCCATTGCCCAGCTGTGCCGGCGGCACGACGCCTACGCCGTGACCGACGAGATTTACGAGCACATCTATTACGAAGGCGAGCACATCCCGATCGCGACGCTCGACGGGATGCGCGAGCGCACCATCACCATCAGCGGCGCGTCGAAGACGTTCAGCGTGACGGGGTGGCGCGTGGGAACGATCGTCGCCCCGCCGGCCACGAGCGATGCCATCCGCAAGGTGCACGATTTCCTGACCGTCGGCGCGCCCGCGCCGCTGCAGGAGGCGATCGCCGTGGGGCTGGAGAAGCTGGGCGACGACTACTATGCGACGCTCGCCCGCCAGTACCGCGCCCGGCGCGACCTGTTGTGTCGTGCCCTCGTCGACGCGGGCTTCCGCTGCACGCCGCCGCAGGGCGCGTACTACGTGCTGGCGGACTTCTCTGGTATCTCGCCGCTGCCCGACGACGAGTTTTCCGTCTGGCTCACCAAGGAGATCGGCGTCTCTCCCGTTCCGGGATCGAGTTTCTTCAGCCGCCCTGAGCTGGGACGACGGCTGGTGCGATTCGCGTTCTGTAAGACCGAGGACCTGTTGCAGGAAGCCGAGCGGCGGCTGTCGGGCGTCAGGCACCGGGCGCGCCCGGTGGGGGCGTGACCGGGAGACGCAGTTTGGCCAGGGCGAACAGCCAGCGCCCCAGGGGGCCGCTCCAGAAGCGCAGCCGCCGCTCGCCTTTGGGGTCCGTGCGATGCTCCGTGCGGCCCCGGGCCACGACCGCGGCGAGCAGAGCCAGAATGGCAGCGGCGGCCCATACCATCGGGACGAGCGCCAGGGATGCGAGCGCCGGGGTGCGCTCCAGTGCGACCACCACACCCGCCGCGGCGGCGAGCGCCAGGTAGCACACGCGGCGCGCCGCCCGTTCGAGCCGCGACGGTCCTTCCCCATAGAGAAACGCCAGCTCCTCGCGTCGCTGGAACAGTCCCGCCCGCAGCGCGTCGGTCAAGTCCCGGTGTCCGAAGCCCGCCCGGACCAGGCGCCGCACGCGCGCCAGCATCACGGCGATCGGCGCCGCCAGGATGGCGACCGCGACGGCGATCGCCGCGGCGCGAGGCTGCGCATCGCGCCCTTCGAGGAACCGCAGCACCAGCAGCGGGAGGGCGATGCTCGCGAACGCGCCATATAGGAGAGTCGCCGTCGAGAGCTGGCGGGCCTCGGTGATGAACGCGCGGACGGCGACCGCGGTGCGCCGGTCGAGCGCCGCGGCGACGGCGGCGGCGAAGGCCTCGCCGCTGGGGTAGCGCGCGGCGGGATCCTTGGAGAGACAGCGGTCGATCGCCTCGGCCAGGCGGTCCGGGACCCCGGGGACGAACGACGCGACGGGCGGTGGTGGATCGGTGACGTGGCGGGCGAGGACGGTCATGGGGTCGGGCCCGTCGAACGGCAGGCGCCCCGACAGCGCGAAGAACCCCACCACGCCGAGCGAGTACAGGTCGCTGCGCGCGTCCACCGGCCCGCCCACGGCCTGCTCCGGGCTCATGAACTCCGCCGTCCCAACCACCCGCCGCGGGTCCGTGCTTCCGCCCCCGTTCACGCGGGCGATGCCGAAGTCGGAGACCAGCGCCCGGCCGCTCTTGAGCTCGATTAGGATGTTGTCCGGCTTCACGTCGCGATGCACCACGCCGCGGGCATGCGCGTAGTCGAGGGCGCGCGCCACCTCCTCGAGCAGGCGCGCGACCGCCGTGTAGCTCAACGGACCATCGCCGCGCACCCGCTGCCCCAGCGTCTGGCCCTCCACGTAGGCCATGGCGAAGAACACGAAGTCGCGCACCTCGTCCACGGCGAAAATCGGGATGATGCCCGGGTGCCAGAGCTGTGCCGCGGTCCGCGCCTCCTGGAGGAACTGCTCCTTGGCGTTGGGCTGCAGGGCCCGGTCGGGAGTCAGCAGCTTGATGGCGACGCGGCGCTCGAGGCTCACCTCGCGCGCCAGATACACGACACCCATGCCGCCGTGGCCGAGGCGCCGTTCCAGCACGTATCGCCCGCCAAGGGCCCGCTGGAGATTCGGAAGGAGTGTGTCCCAAGTCACCGGGCCTGACTACCCCGGCGGCCCTAGCCCGGGTTCCCCTCCGGGTTCACATTCTCCGCCCTATGCCCGCCCACGACCCCTATATCCCGGCGACCCACTTCCCGGCCGAGCTGACCCCGCGCGCGCTGCTGCTGGGCGTGGTGCTCGGGCTCATCTTCAGTGCATCGAGCGTCTACCTGGCACTCAAGATCGGGCTGACCGTGAGCTCCTCCATCCCGATCGCGGTGCTCTCGATCACGATCTTTCGCGCCCTCGGCCGCACCTCGATACTCGAGAACAACATCGTGCAGACCACCGGTTCGGCCAGCGACTCCGTCGCCGCCGGCGTGGTCTTCACCATTCCGGCCGTCCTCCTGATGGGCTACGACCTCGAGATCGGTCGCGTGGCGATGCTCGCGACGGTCGGCGGGCTCATGGGCGTGCTGATGATGATCCCGCTGCGCCGCGCGCTGATCGTCAAGGAGCACGACACGCTGATCTATCCGGAGGGCACCGCCTGCGCGGAAGTGCTCATCGCCGGCGAGGAGCGCGGCCTCCAGGCCAAGCGGGTGTTTCAGGCGTTCGGCGTCGGCTTCGTCTACAAGTTCCTGATGGGCGGGCTCAAGCTCTGGCCCGACGTGCCCGGGAAGGCCCTCGGCTTCTATCCCGGCGCCGCCGTGTTCACCGAGACATCCCCCGAGCTCATGGGCGTGGGCTACATCATCGGCCCGCGCATCGCCGGGTATCTCTTCGCCGGCGGCTGCTTCGCCTACCTGGTGCTCGCCCCCGCCATCAAACTGGTCGGTTCGGGCCTCACGGAGCCATTCGGGTTTCCGGCGGTCAAGCTGATCCGCGACATGACTCCGGGCGAGCTCCGCTCCAGCTTCGTCTTCTACATCGGGGCCGGCGCCGTCGCCTCGGCCGGGATCATCGCGCTCGCCCGCTCGCTCCCCACCATCGTCAGCTCCTTCGCCTCGAGCCTGAAGGACTTGCGCGGCTCCGGCCTGAGCCAGACGATGACGCGGCCGCGCACCGAGGACGATCTCCCCATCTCCCTCACGGTCGGCGGCTCGATCGCGCTCGCCATCGTCCTCACCCTGCTGCCGCAGCTGGGCGTGAATCTGTTGGGCGCGGTGCTGATCGTGATCTTCGGATTCTTCTTCGCCACCGTGTCTTCCCGCGTCACCGGGCAGATCGGGTCTTCGGCGAATCCGATTTCCGGCATGACGATCGCCGCCTTGCTCGGCACCTGCTTGATCTTCGTTGCGATCGGCTGGACCGGCGTGGACCACCGTGTGCAGGCGATCTCCATCGCCGCGGTCGTCGCCGTGGCGACGGCGAACGCTGGCAACACGTCGCAGGACTTGAAGACCGGCTTCCTCGTAGGCTCGACGCCGCGGCGCCAGCAGATCGCCATCCTCGTCGGTGCGCTCGCCTCGGCACTGGCCGTCGGTTGGACGCTCACGCTGCTCAACCGCGCCTACACCTACCCGGTGCCCGAAACCCACGCGGGGTTCAGCGCCCAGTCGCTGACGCCCCCGGCGGGCGGCCGGGCGCCGGTCGAGGTGCTTCCGGCCACCATGTCGGAATTCCGCATCGCGGGCGGCGACTCGGTCGACCATGCCACCTACCAGGTCGTCCGGGTCTACGTCGTCACCCAGGGCGTCGCGGCGGGGAAGTACCTCATGGATCCGACGACGCACGAGCTGCGCTACGTGCTCGACCCCGGGATCGGCGGTCGCATCCGTGATTATCGCGGCCGGGTCATCCCCCGCCTCGATTCGCCCAAAGCGACCATCATGGCCCTCATCACCGACGGCATCCTCACCCACAAGCTGCCGTGGGCCCTGGTGCTGCTGGGGGTGTTCATCACCATCGCCATCGAGCTGATGGGGGTGCAGGCGCTGCCCGTCGCCGTGGGCGTGTACCTCCCGATCTCCACCTCTTCGGCCATGTTCGCCGGCGGCATCGTGCGCTGGTTGATCGAGCGCCGTGCTCAGGTCAAGCAGCAGTCGATTGCGGAAGTCGAATCGGGACCGGGCGTGTTGTTCGCGAGCGGCCTCATCGCGGGGGGGGCCATCTGCGGCATCGTGCTGGCGGCATTCGCCGGCGTGTTCGGCTCGGCGGACGCGCTCGCCGAGAAGCTGCCTGTATTCCACGCGCTCGGCGGTCTCGCCGGCTCGAACGCGCTGGCCTTTGGGCTGTTCGCGGCACTGGGGGCAGTCCTCTACCGGGTCGCCCTACGCCCGCAGTGATGTCTCGCTCTACATTTCGGCATGCGCATCGTGTCGTTGCTCCCCGCCGCGACCGAGATGGTATCCGCGCTCGGCGCGATGGGTCAGCTGGTGGGCGTGTCACACGAATGCGACTTCCCGCCACAGGTGCGTTCCCTCCCCCGTATCACGCGCAGCCGGATCGACCCGGCGCTCCCATCGGGCACGATCGACCGTGCGGTGGCGGAGGCGAGGCGCACGGGAGTTCCAACCGTGGAGGTGGATGTCGAGCTCGTGGCGCACCTGCGCCCCGATGTGCTGATCGGGCAGTCGGTGTGCGAGGTCTGCGCGATCGGGCAGGCCGACCTCGCGCGCGTCGTGACGACGCTGATCCCGATTCCGTGGGTCGTGACGCTACACGCCCACACCCTGGACGGCGTGCTCGAGGACATCGCCAAACTGGGGGAGGCGCTGGAGCTGCGGGACGAGGCCGAGGAGCTGCTGGCGGGATTGCGCTACCGGTTGCGGCGTGCCGCGGCCCGGCCTGCGGCGGCTCGGGCGCGGCCTCGGGTGCTGGTGCTCGAATGGGTCGATCCTCCGTACGTGGCGGGGCACTGGGTCCCGGAGCTGGTGGAGCTCGCGGGCGGCACGGACGTGGCCGGCGCGCCGGGTGAGCCCTCGCGGCAACGCTCGTGGGCGGACCTGTCGGCGCTCAAGCCCGATCTGGTGCTGGTGGCCCTGTGCGGGTTCGACGTCGCGCGCGCCCGGGTCGAGCTCGACGCCGTGCGCGACGGCGCGGCGCGGGCGCTGCTCCGCCGCCGGGTCGAGTTCATCGACGGCAGCGCCTATACGTCCCGTCCCGGACCGCGCCTCGTCGATGTCGCCGAGATCCTGGCCCGGTTGATGATCAGTTGACTGCTCGAGCGAGGTTCCCCTGATCACGTGATCGGGGCGCTGCTGCTCTCGTGGACCGTGGCGTCGCAGCAGCCCAGCGACACGCTGCGGCTGTGCGCGGTTGGGGACCTGAACCTCGACCGGCGCGTCGCCGGGGCTGGACTGCAGGGTGACACGCTCTACCCCTTCCGGGCCCTGCTCGAGTCGCTGCGCGGAGCGGACATCACCTTCGGCAACCTCGAGAGCCCGATCGTCTCCGATCCGTCGCCCGTCCCCGACTCGGACGCCGTGTTCGCGGCCCCCCCAGTCGCCGCCATGGCCCTGGCGCGCGCCGGATTCGACATCGTGAGCACGGCGAACAACCACGCCTGGGACGGCGGGCAGCCCGCCGCTGAGGAGACCATGCGGCAGCTTACCCGCGCGGGGGTACGCTTCGTCGGCTCGGGATTCGGGCGCGACATGGCGGAGCAGCCGGTGATCCTCGAGCGCCGCGGCTGGCGCGTGGCGTTCTTCGCGGTCACGCGCGCTTGGAACCCGGCGCCCTACAGCTTCTACAGGCACGCCGGCGCCAACTGGGTGGCCTGGGGCGACACCACCTGGATCTACCCGGCGATCCGTGCACTCAAGGCGAGCGGCCGGGCGGACCTCATCGTGGTGAGCGTGCATGGCGGCAGGGAGTACGCGGACGAGCCGCCCGACTATCATCGCGACCTATTGTACGGGCTGGTCGACGCCGGCGCGGATCTCGTGCTGGCCCACCACCCACACGTGCTGCAGCCGGTGGTCTGGTCCCGGGGGAAGCCGATCGTGCAATCGCTCGGTAACTTCGTGTTCGTGCAAAGCGACCCACGGACGCAGCTGTCCGCCATTCTCCGCGTCGCGGTGGCCCCCGACCACCGGATGCGCGTCTCCGCCGTCCCGGTGCGCGTCGGTCCGCAACCGACCGTCGCGACGGGCGCGGCGGCCGACAGTGTGCGGCGCCGGCTGCACGTACGTCTCTCGACACCAATCCCCTCCAAGCCATGACGCGCGATACCCTCGCCTTCCTGAAGCGACTGCTCGACACCCCCGGGCCATCCGGGTTCGAAACGGCGCCCGCCCGTGTCTGGCGGGAGGAGGTCAAGGCGTTCGCCGATCAGGTGACGGCCGACGTGCACGGCAACTCGGTCGCGACGCTGAACGCCAACGGCACGCCCCGCCTCATGCTGGCCGGCCACATCGACGAGATCGGCCTCCAGATCACCCACGTGGACGACGAGGGGTACCTCTACTTCGCCGGCATCGGTGGGTGGGACTCGCAGGTGCTGGTGGGCCAACGCGTGGTGATCACCGGACCGAAGGGAGCCGTCCGGGGCGTCATCGGGAAGCAGGCGGTGCACCTGATGAAGCGCGAGGACATGGACAAGGTCTCGAAGATCACGGACCTCTGGATCGACATCGGCGCCACCAACAAGACGGAGGCGCTCGAGCGGGTGCGCGTGGGCGACGCCGCGGTGCTCGACGCGGGGGTGCAGGAATTCCCCAACGGCCGCATCGTGTCGCGCAGCATCGACAACCGCATCGGCGCGTACGTGGTGGCGGAGGCGCTGCGTCTGCTCGCCGCGGACCGACCCAAGCACGCCGGCGTGTTCGCGGTCGCCACGACGCGTGAGGAGATCGCCTGGACCGGCGGGGGCGCGCGCACCAGTGCCGTGGGAATCGATCCGCATGTCGCGCTCGTGGTGGACGTCACCCACGCGACCGACTGGCCGGGGGCGGAAAAGAAGCGTGCCGGTGAGCACAAGCTCGGGGGCGGTCCGGTGCTGGCGCGCGGCTCGGCGGTGAGTCCGGTGGTGTTCGAGATGCTGGTCGCGTGCGCAGACGAGGAGAAGATTCCCTACAGCATCCAAGCGGCGCCTCACGACACCGGCACGGACGCCGACGCGATCTACAACGCCCTGCGGGGCATCCCGACGGGGCTGGTGAGCGTCCCCAACCGCTACATGCACAGCCCGAACGAGATGGTAGCGCGGGACGATCTCGAGCGGGCGGGGCGGTTGCTCGCGGCGTTCGCGCGGCGACTCGACCCGAAGGTCAGCTTCGTTCCCAGCTGACGCGCGAGCCTAGCCGCGCCGCTTCCGCCCCAACTCGCTGACCGCGGCCCGCGCGGCCGCCCGCACCTGCTTGTCCCCGTCGTCTGCGAGGCCGTCGAGCGTACCCCGCGCCGCCGGCGTCGCGGCGAGCCGTAGCCCCTCCACCGCCGCCAGACGCAGCGACGCGGCCTTGCGTCCGAAGATCCGTCCCGCGGGCTGCGAGCATTTGATCAGGGCCTGCACGGCGTCGGGGCTGCCGATGCGGCCCAACGCGAGGATCAGCTCGCGCAACACGGCCTCGTCCTTCTCCTCGTCCATCGCGACGACCAGGGGCATGGCGAGCGCCGCGGACTTCTGCCCGCCGATCCCCAACGCGACCTGCATGCGCACCTCCGGCGACGCATCGTGCAGCGCCCGGCGCAGCGGCTCCACCGCCGCCCGCGTCCCGATCTTGGCCAGCGCCAGGGCCACGGCCTTGCGCACCCGCTCGTCCTCGTGCTCCAGCCGCCGCGCCAGCGCGGGGACGGCGTCGTCTATCCCGAGCTCGCCCAGCAGCTCCGCGACGTTCCGCACCACGAACCACTCGCGGTGCTCGAGGGCGTGGACGAGCTGCTCGGTGCCCTCGGTCATGTGCCGCAGCGCGTCGAAGGCGGAGCGTCGCTCGTCCATCGTCGGCGCTGCCACCAGCAGATCCATCAGCACCTCCACCCCCCCTGCGCCGCCCCGCCGCAACGCGCCCACCGCGTCGGCCCGGTACTTGGGCTCCGACAGGAGACGCACCATCGCGTCCAGCGCCGTCTTGGTGTAGGCGCGGCGCAGCGCGATGGCGTACTGGCGACGCACACCGCTGGCTTCCGGGACGCTCTCCTCGAGCCGGACGATCCCCGTGATCACGCCCAAGAGCTGATCGGGCCGGCGCTGCTTGAGCGCCAGCTCGGCGTGATGCACCAGCGCTGCCAGCAGGTCGCCGACGGCGGGGCCGGTGGGGTCGCGCGTGAGCTGCGCTACGACGTCGGCGGCGCCGGCCGGCAACGGCAGCGACCCGGCGGCAGCGGGGCGCGCGGGGCTCGGGGACGGCGCCGCCGGCGCACCCGGCGGAGCCGGTGGTGGGGCGGACGGACCCTGCGCCGCCGGTTCGGCGCGGGCCGCCGCAGGCGGCGGGGGCGTCGGGGCCGCGGGAGCCGCGGGGACCGCATGGGCCGCGGGGCGCGCGATGCCGGGCAGCGCATCCGACGCCGGAGGCGGCGGCGGGTCGTGGCTCACGAGCGGCACGCCATCGATGGGTACCGACTTGGTATCGCGCCACGGCTCCCCGCGCAGGATCCCATCGGTGCCGGTGGGGCGGGATGTCCTGGGAATGACCGCTTCACGCGATTCGACGTCTCCCGACGACGCGACCGGGCGGGGCGGCTCCGGCGACTCGGGGGACGTCAGGGTGACGCGGATGCGGTCGACCCCAGCCGCGGCGAGGCGGCTCGGGACGTCGTCCGCGCCGGGCTGGTCGGCGAGCGCCCTGAACAGCTCGAACAGCTGCGGAGGGGGAGGCTCGGCGGGCAACGCGATCTCGCCGATGCCGTGGAGGTCGAGCCGCTGCACCAGCGCGGTCAGGCTCTCGCCCTCACACGGGATGCCGTTGATTTCGAGGCGTCCCCCGGCGGCCCGGAGGCTGACGGCGGCGTCTTTCAGCAAGCCGAGCAGCGCGCGGAACTCCGCCTTCTGGTCTTCCCGCGCGCCCGGCTCGCGAAACAGGGTTACGCAGCGTGCGAACCGCGCAGCGAGCGTTTCGTGCGTCGACATCGGCCGGTCAATCTAGGGGGAACGTCCACCCCCGGCAACGCGGTCGGCTTCCGTGAGGGTCGCGCCGACGATAGATATAGCCGAATGTTCGCGATCAGCCCGATTGTGCGCGCGCTGCGGGCCGCGCACGTGCACGACGCGCCCCGCGCCGAGCTGCTGCGCCTCGCCTGCGAAAAAATCCGCGGCCTGGGCGCGCCCTACACCTCGGTGTACGCCTACATGCTGCAGGGCGACGAGCTCGTGCTGGAGGCGTTCTCGGGCCGGGAGACCGAGCACACGCGCATTCCCGTCGGACGCGGCGTGTGCGGGACCGCAGTCGCGACCGGCGAGGACCAGAACGTCGCCGATGTCGGTGTGGTGGGCAATTACCTCGCCTGCAACCTCGAAACCAAATCAGAACTGGTCGTCCTGATCCGCCGGGGTCACACGATTCTCGGGCAGCTGGACGTCGATTCGGACGTGCCCGCGGCCTTCACGGTGGCACACCACGAGTCCGTGAAGGCGGTCGCGGACGCGCTGGCGGTCCTGCTCTGAGACTCACGCCTCGGAGCGGGCTTCCGAGGTGCCATCCGGCAGCCCGAGCAGGCTCAACCGTCCGGCATCGGCGTCGTGAGCGAGCAGCTCCGCGTACCGCCCCCACTCGACGATCGTGCCGAACAGCGAGTCCGCCGGAATGAACGGGAAGTAGATGGTGAGATCGGCCAGGACCTCTTCGTCTTCCACCGCCCCTTCGCTCTCCTTGAGCATCGCCACGAGCCGGGCGAACAGCGGCTGCTTGGCCAGCCGCGCGCGGGTCGCGTCCTTGTGGGCCGCGTCGTCCATGGCCATCACGTCGCGCCCCGCCTGCGTGAGCTGCACCACCTCGCCCGGCGTGGTGACCCAGCCGAGCTGCTCCGCCCCGCGCACCACGGCGGACATGCGGTCGTAGTCCACCCCGAGGTCTTCGGCGAGCTCGAACACCGGCCCCTTGCCGCCGGGTCGCGTCAGCAGGTGGTCCAGGAGACCCGTGACCTCCGAGACGTGGACGCGGGGGAACGGCACCAGGCGCTGCGGCGCGGCCGGCGCGGGCTCGGGGAGCAGCGTGGCCGTGAGGATCGCGTGCAACCGGTCCACCATATCCTCGAACTCCGGACTCCGCTCTTGCCTGGGGTACGGCAGCGGGTTCTCGAGCTCCTCGCGCACGTGCCCGGGATTGGAGCCGAAGACGACGATGCGGCCCGCGAGGAACACGGCTTCCTCCACGCTGTGGGTCACGACGACGAGCGTGTTCACGCCGGTCGCGGGATCGCGCCACAGGTCCACGACCTGACTGCGCAGGTTTTCCGCGGTGAGGGGATCGAGCGCGCCGAACGGCTCGTCCATCAGCATGATCTCGGGTGCCACGGCGAGCGCGCGCGCGAATCCGACCCGCTGCTTCATCCCCCCCGACAGCTCCTTGGGGTACGCCTGCTCGAAGCCGTCGAGCCCCACCAGGTTGACGGCGCGGGCCACGGCATCGCGCCGGGCGGGCCCATCCACTCCCCGCGCCTCCAGCCCCATCGCCACGTTCTCGGCCACGGTGAGCCAGGGAAGGAGCGCGAACGACTGGAACACCATCGCCGCCGCGCCGAGCACCCCCTCCAGCGGCTGTCCGCGGTACAGCACCGCGCCGTCCGCGGGGCGTGCCAGGCCGGCGAACAACCGCAGCAGCGTGCTCTTGCCGCACCCCGATGGGCCGACTAGCGCCACCACCTCGTTCTGGCACACGCTGAGCGAGACGTCGCGCAGCGCCTCGAGCAGCTGTCCGTTGGGCAGCCGAAACCGCTGCGTCACGTGCCGCGCCTCGAGCAGCAGCGTCCCGGCGGTCATGCGGCGAGTCCGAACCGGGCTTGCGCCCACTGCATCAGCGACCGCCATACGAGTCGGTTCCACCCCACCACGATGAGACTCATCAGTGCGATCCCGCCCGCCAAGAGCGGGAAGTTGGCGTGCGCCGTCGCCTCGCTGATCAGGCTGCCCAGGCCCTTCGTGGTGCGCAGCGTGCCTCCCGCCTCGATGTACTCGGCGACGATCGACCCGTTCCACGCGCCGCCCGCCGCCGTCACCCAACCCGTCACCAGGGCCGGAAACGCCGCCGGGAGGTACAGCGCGCGCCAGCGCGCCAGGCGCGGCAGTCGGAACGCGTCGGCCGCATCCTTCAGCTGCTCGGGAATGGCGGCCACCGCAGAGATCACGTTGAACAGGATGTACCACTGTCCGGCGAGCACCATCAACGCCACGGCGCCCAGTCCGAGTCCGACACCGATTCGCTCGAACAGCAGGATCACGAGCGGGAACAGCATGGGAGCGGGAAACGATGCGACCACCTGGATCACCGGCTGCAGCGCGCGGGCGAGCCGTGGCGAGCGGCCGATCCACACCCCCGCTGGGAGGGCCCACACCGTCGACACGACCACGGCGGCCATGACGCGGGCGAAGGTGAGCGCGGCGGACGAGGCGAGCGCACCCCAGTCCCGCGCGCCGAGCTGCGTCAGCAGGAGCCACAGGCTCCTGGCGCCCAGCAGCGCGGCCGCGCCGATCGCGGCGAACAGCAGCCCGAAGCCGAGCTTGCGCGCGAGGGGATGGTCGAACGCGAACCGCGGCGCCTGCCAGATCACCGGACCCACCGCGCGGAACGGGCGCTCCAACTGACGCGCCGCCCGGCGTGCGCGGCGGTAGGCCCGGCGCTGCAGCAGCGCCGCCCGGCGCGGGAGCCACGCCCGCCGCAAGAAATCCAGCACCCACGAGCTCGGCGCGGGACCACCGCCCGCCGTGTCGTCCAAGCGGAACTTCTCCACCCACACCACGAGCGGCCGCCACAACAGCTGGTCCACGCACACGATCATCACAACCATCGCGAGGATCGCCAGGAAGGCGGCCGTGGAATCCCCCCGATCGAGTGCGACGCTCATGTACGAGCCGATGCCGGGCAGGCGGTAGTCGTGGTCCCCCAGCCGGAACGCCTCGTTCACCATCAGGAAGAACCAGCCCCCCGCCATGGACAGCATCCCGTTCCACACGAGCCCCTGCGCCGCCGCGGGCACTTCGAGCTGCCAGAAGGTGCGCGACGCCCTCCAGCCCGCGACCTGGCACGCCTCGCGCAGCGGCTCGGGCAGGCTCTTGAGCGAGTTGTAGAAGGACAGCGCCAGGTTCCAGGCCTGAGCCGTGAAGATCATGAGAATCGCGGCGAGCTCGAGACCGACGTTGCGCGTGGGGAAGAGCGACATCAAACCGAGCACCAACCCGGGCAGAAAACCGAGCACCGGGATGCTCTGGAGGATGTCGAGCAGCGGCAGGAGCAGCCGCTCCGCCGCGCGCGACTTGGCGGCGGTCCAGCCGAAGCTCAGGGCGAAGAGATATGAGATCAGGAGCGCGAGCACGCCGCGCGCCAGCGAGTACAGCGTGTAGCGTGGCAGCGCGCTGAAGCGCAGGTCGATCGCGACGGCCTGGGAGAACGGCGCCTCGAACTCGCGGGCGAACGCGACCACCGCCGCGATCGCACCGCCCAACAGGCAGAGGATCGCGACGTCGGCGAGCCCGAGCCGCCGCACGTCGGGCGGCGCCAGGGCCGGTGGAAAACGCAGCAGCTTCATGGCCACCCGAACGGTATAATTTGAGACGCGATGGACCAAACGACGGTCGAGCTCAACGGCGTCCGCATCTACACGCGACGCGTCGGAGACGGCCCGCCAGTCGTGGTGCTGCACGGCGGTCCCGGCGCCCACCACGACTACCTGCTTCCCCAGTACGACCGGCTCGCGCTGGGCCGCACCCTCCTCTATTACGACCAGCGTGGTGGCGGCCGGTCACCGGTGTCGCGCGATACCCCCGTCGGGTGGCGCGAGCACGTGGCCGACCTCGAGGCCCTGCGCGACCACTGGGGCCTCGACCGGGTCACGCTGCTCGGCTACTCCTGGGGCGGCCTGCTCGCGGTGCTCTACACCCTCGAGCATCCCGCCCGGATCGACCGCCTCACCCTCGTCTCGTCCGCGCCGGTCACGGCGGCGTGGCGCGCCGAGTTCGAGCGCCGACTCGCGGCCCGCATGGCCCAGCCGTGGCTGGCCCGGGCCCGCGCCGAGCTCACCGCCGCCGGTCTGTCGCGCACCGATCCCGAAAAGTACCGCCGCCTGGCATTCGCGCTATCGGTCGCGGGCTATTTCCACGACCCGAGGCGCGCAGGTGAGATGACCCCGTTTCGCGTGACCGCCCGCACCCAACAGGAGGTGTGGCAGAGCCTGGGAGCCTACGACCTCCGCGCCCGGCTCAGACAGACCTTCCCGGACGGTGGCGCGCCCCGCTCCCTGCTCCTGCATGGCATCTACGACCCCATGCCCCTGGAATCGGCGCGTGAGACCGCGGCGCTCCTCTCCACCGGCGTGATCGAGCTCGCCACGGGGCACGCCCCGCACGTCGAGGCCACGGAAGATTTCGTGCGGGCGCTGGACGAGTTCCTGCCCCGCGCCTGAGCGACGCCCTGAGCGACGCCCTGAGCGGCGATCGAAGGACGCAAGCCCGATGCCATGCTTCCGCCGTGCGATCGCAGTCTGTACGTTCCGGGCACCATCATGCCCACCAGGACGAGAGCCAGGTCGCGCCGCGGCGTGGGACGCGAGACCCTCGCCGCACGGCGCCTGCGGGTTCGCAAGATCGTCGCGCGGCTGGAGCAGGCGTACCCCGAGGCCACCAGCGCGCTGCGTCACCAGAGCGCCCTCGAGCTGCTCGTGGCGACCATCCTGTCGGCCCAATCGACCGACGCCCGGGTCAACATGGTCACCCCCGCTCTGTTCGCGAAATACCGTTCGGCGCGCGACCTGGCGGGTGCCGACCCGGCGGTGCTGGAGCAGGAGATCCACAGCACCGGGTTCTTCCGCAACAAGACCAAGTCCATCATCGGGATGGCGCAGGCACTGCTCGAGCGGCACGGGGGCGAGGTCCCCGATACCATGGACGCCCTGGTCCAGCTCCCGGGCGTCGGCCGCAAGACCGCGAATGTGGTGCTCGGCACGTGGTTCCGAAAGAACGAAGGGATCGTCGTGGACACGCACGTGCAGCGCCTGTCCACCCTGCTCGGCTTCACGCGGGAGACTGATCCCGTGAAAATCGAGCGGGACCTGATGGCGCTCGTGCCACGCGACAAGTGGACCTGGTTCTCCCACACGCTGATCCTGCATGGTCGGCGGGTGTGCATCGCGCGGCGGCCCCGCTGCGAGATCTGCGTGGTGAACCGGTGGTGCCCGAGCTCGCGGGTATGAAGCGGGGTGAGACGTTGTCGGGTGCAGCGCTGTCGGATGAGGCGTTGTCGGGTAAGGCGTCCCCGAAGAGGCGTTGCCGGCAACGCATTACTCGGCAACGGAGTATCCGGCAACGCTCTATCCGGCAATGATTAACCTCCCCCCGGTGGACCGCGCCGCCCTCGTGGCCACCCGGCGCGACCTCCATCAGCACCCCGAGCTCGGTTTCGAGGAGCGGCGCACCGGCACGCTCGTCGCGGAGCGGCTCAAGGCCCTGGGCTACAGCGTCACGACGGGCGTGGGCAGGACCGGCGTCGTCGGGCTGCGCGACGGCGCGCAAGGATCATGCGTCTTGGTCCGGGCCGACATGGACGCGCTTCCGGTGGAGGAAGCGAACGACGTCCCGTACCGCTCGAAGCATCCGGGCAAGATGCACGCCTGCGGCCACGACGGGCACGTCGCGATCGGGCTCGAGGTCGCGCGCCGGCTGCACGCGGCGTACCTGCCGGGGCGGGTGAAGTTCGCATTCCAGCCCGCCGAGGAGGTCTCGGACGGGGCGGAGGCGATGATCCGGGACGGCGTGCTCGACGCGCCCCAGGTGAACGCGGCCTTCGGCATCCACCTGTGGAACGATCTTCCCGCGGGCACCATCTCGGTGATGCCGGGCCCGGTGATGGCGTCGGTGGACCAATTCGAGATTACGATCGTCGGGCGCGGCGGCCACGCCGCCGCTCCGCAGCAGGCGATCGACCCGGTGCTGATCGCGGCGCATCTGGTGACCGCCCTGCAGAGCCTCGTGTCGCGCCGCCGCAATCCGTTCGAGGAAGGGGTGCTGTCCGTCACGCAGATCAACGCCGGCCACGCCTTCAACGTGATCCCCGAGCGGGCCGAACTGCGCGGCACGGTGCGCACGTTCGGCGGCAAGTTCTACGACGAGGCGCCGCATCTGGTCGAAGCGACCGCCCACGGCATCGCGGGTACGTTCGGAGCGAGCGCGCAGGTGCGCTACCGGCGTCTGTCCAAGCCCCTGGTGAACGACGCGAAGATGGCGGCCCTGATGCACGACGTCGCACAGGAAATCGTCACGCCGGAGCGCGTGATCGACGGGATCCGGACCATGGGAGGGGAGGACATGTCGTACTTTCTCGCGAGCGTCCCCGGCGCGTTCGCGTTCGTCGGTTCCGCGCCGCGCGAGCGGAAGGGCGCGCCGCATCACAGTCCCACGTTCGACATCGACGAGGACAGCCTGGTGGTCGGGGCCGAGCTGGTGACGCGGACGGTGGTGAGGTATCTGGAAACGACCAGTAGGTAGATTTCCCTCGATGGCCAATCTCCTCGTCTCCGAGCCCTCCGCGTACCTCAAGTCCGCCGCTCACCAGCCGGTCCACTGGCACCCGTGGGGCGACGCGGCGTTCGCCCGTGCCCGTACAGAAGACAAACCCATCTTGCTCGACATCGGGGCGGTGTGGTGCCACTGGTGCCACGTCATGGACGGCGAGTCGTACGAGGACGCCCGGGTGGCGGAGCTCCTCAACGCGGACTTCGTGTGCATCAAGGTGGACCGCGACGAGCGACCCGACGTGGACACGCGCTACCAGCGCGCCGTCCAGGCGCTCACCGGACAGGGCGGCTGGCCGCTCACCGCGTTTCTCACGCCGGAGGGCGAGGTGTTCTACGGCGGCACGTATTTCCCGCCGGAGGAGAACCACTTCGGACGGCCGGGATTCCCGTCGGTGCTGCGGCAGGTAGCGGGCATCTACCGCCAGCAGCGCGACAAGGTCGCCGAGAACGCCAGGGCGATCCGCCACCACGTCGCCCAATCGCTCGATGAGGCGCAGGGTGGCGACGTGAGCCCCGCGACCCTCGAGCGGGCGGCCGCCGACATGGCGCGCCTGTTCGACATCCGCTACGGCGGATTCGGCACCGCACCCAAGTTCCCCCACCCCGCGGCCGCGCAGTTCCTGCTGGCTCGCTGGCACGACACGGGTGAGGACTGGGTGCGCGACGTGGTGGAGAAAACGCTTACGGGGATGGCGAAGGGCGGGATCCGCGATCACGTGGGGGGAGGCTTCCATCGCTACGCGGTGGACGAGCGCTGGATCGTGCCGCACTTCGAGAAGATGGCCTACGACAACTCGGAGCTGCTGCACGCCTACCTCGACGCCTACGCCGCACTCGGCACGCCGCTCTTCAAGCAGGTAGCGCAGGGGATCGTGGGCTGGGTGCTCGAGGTCCTGTCGGATCGCCAGCGGGGTGCGTTTTATACGTCCCAGGACGCGGACGTGGCCTTCGGCGATGACGGGAACTACTGGACGTGGACCGTCGATGAACTGCAAGAGGCGTTGCCGGAGACGGCGTTTGCGGTTGCCCGCCGGGTGTTCGACGTGGAAGAGCACGGGGAAATGCACCACAACCCGCGCAAGAATGTCCTCTGGTGGAAGAGCGATCCGGCGGGCGACGACGAATGGCCGGTGCTCGAGGACGCGCTCGTGAAGCTCAAGGCCGCGCGCGATCATCGGACGGCCCCGTTCATCGACACGACCCCCTACGTGAACTGGAACGCGATGATGGCCTCCGCCTTCCTGCACGCCGGCGCCGTGCTCGACCGGCCGGACTGCAATGCACTCGCGCTCCGCGTGCTGCAGCGAATCTGGGGAGAGGCCTGGGACGGGGGACGCGGGATGGGGCACGTCATCGGGCGGGCCGAGCCACACGGTCTGCTCGAGGACAACGTGCACGCGGCGGCCGCGTTCCTCGATGCGTATGAAGCTACCGGCGACGAGGCGTGGCTCACGCGGGCGATCGCGGTGATGCATCACTGCCGCCGGGCGCACTGGGACGACACCAAGGGTGGCTTCTTCGACGTGGCGCGCGACCGCACAGGCTCGGCGTATCTCGCGACGCCCGCCAAGCCGGTGCAGGACGCGCCGACGCCCTCGGGGAACGGTGTGGCCGCGCTCGTGCTGGCACGCCTCTCGGCGCTGACCGACGACAGGCAATGGCGGAGCCTGCTCGACCGGCAGCTCGCGACGTTCGGGGGCGCCGCTGCGCAGCTGGCCCTGTACGGGGCGACGCTGCTCCGCGCAGTCGATTGGGCCCTGAATCCCGCGACGCGGATCGAGGTGCAGGGGCCTCGGGGCGAGGGAGCGGCCTGCGACATGCACCTACTCGCGCTCCAGACGTACCGCCCGCGCCGGCTCGTGATCCGGAGGACCGCCGAGCGGCCCGCTGCGACAGTCTGCGTGGGCACGACGTGCTCGCTTCCAGTGCCGACGCCCGAAGCGCTGCGGGCCCTGCTCGGGTGAAGCGGCGGGTGCTCGGCCGCACCGGCCTGGCGGTGAGCCCCATCGGCTTCGGGACGTGGGCCATCGGTGGCAATCGCTTCGGCAACTCGTACGGCTCCACCGACGACGCCGAGTCGGGGCGCGCGGTACGACGGGCCCACGAGCTGGGATGCAACTTCTTCGACACGGCCGACGTGTACGGACACGGGCACTCGGAGGAGGTGCTGGGCGCGGCGCTCGACGGCATCCGGCCCGATGTCGTCATCGCGACGAAGGTCGGGGGCAACTTCTACAACCGCGACGTGAATCCGCTGCTCATCCCCCGAATCACCGAGGCGCTGGGCCGGCCGCTCGCCGAGGTCGCGCCCGACGCCGCGCTCCCACTGACGCACGACGCGTGTTTCTCCCCCTCCTACGTCCGGTTTGCGGTCGAGCAATCGCTGCGCCGGCTGCGCACCGATTACATCGACCTGCTGCAGCTCCACAACCCCACGCTCGTTCTCCTCGCCGACCCGGAGACCTATCGCGTGCTCGACGAACTGAAGGCGGAAGGCAAGATCCGCTTCTACGGCGTCTCGGTGCACCCGCCCGAAGAAGGCCTCGCGGCGATCGAGGTGACGCGACCAGACACGGTGCAGATCGTGTACAACATCGTGCGCCGCGCCGCGGAAGACCGCTTCTTTCCCGCCGCGCGCGCCGCCAATGTCGGGGTGATCGCCCGCGAGCCCCTAGCCAACGGCTTCCTCGCCGGCAAGTACCGGCAGGAGAGCATCTGGGAGAAGGGCGACATCCGGGCGCGCATGCCGCGCCCCTACGTAGCGCAGCTCGCCGCCCTGGGGACGCGCGTCGCGGAGCTGGCCGGGGAGGCGGGTGTCACGGCGGCGCAACTCGCCTTGCGGTTCGTGCTGGACAACGACGCCGTGTCGGTGGTGATTGTAGGCATGAAAACCGTGGCACACGTGGACGAGAACCTCTCCGTGGAGATCTGATGCCGAACAAGCAGGCCGTATTCGAGACCGCCAAGGGACGCATCGAGGTGGACCTGTTCGCCGACGAAGTGCCGGGCACCGTCGCCAACTTCGAGAAGCTCGCCAACGCCGGCTTCTACGACGGAACCAAGTTTCATCGCGTGATCCCCAACTTCATGATCCAGGGCGGCGATCCCTACTCCAAGACCGGGAAGGGACGCGTCGGCACCGGCGGGCCGGGCTATACCATCAAGTGCGAGACCGCCAAGAACGTCCACAAGCACGTGGCGGGCACGCTCGCCATGGCCCACGCCGGCAAGGACACGGGAGGCAGCCAGTTCTTCATCTGTCACTCGGCGCAGCCGCACCTCGACGGAGTCCACACCGTGTTCGGACAGGTCAGCAAGGGGCAGGACGTGGTGAACAAGATCGCGCAGAACGACGAAGTGAAATCGATTCGCGTGGTGTAATCCAACGGAGCCAGGCATGCGCACTCTCGCCCTCGCCACACTGTCCCTCGCGATCCCGCCGGCCCTCGCCGCCCAGACCGGTCAGTTCGTCGTGCGGCTGGGCAACGACACGCTCGCGATCGAGCAGTACACGCGCACCCGCGACCGGCTGCAGGGCGAGCAGGTGGTGCGCAGCCCGCGCACCGTGCACCGGCTCTACAGCGCCACCTTCCGATCGGGCGGCGCCATCGCCCGGTTCGAGCTCGTCACCCACAACGTGTCGGGCGCGCCCGGTCCGGCGGAGACCAGGGCCGGGGCCGAGTTCACGGGCGACTCCGCCGTGGTGACGGTGCCGCGCCGCGACTCGACGGTCACGCTGCGGGTGAACGCGGGTCCGGGGGCAGTGCCGTTCATCGGCCAGGGATTCGGCCTCATCGAGGAGGTGACGCGCCGGGCGCGGGCCTCGGGGGACGCCCGCTACACCACGACCATGTTGCCGCTCGGCGACACCGAGCCGATGCAGGTGACGGTCACCGCCCGGGGACCCGATTCGGTCACGATCGTACTGGGCACGATTGGGCCGCTGCGGACGCGCGTGGACGCCCAGGGCACGCTGCTGGGTCTCAGCGGAATAGGCAGCACGATGCAGGTGACGGTCGAGCGCACCCAGGGGCTCGACTTCGCTACGCTCGGGAAGGCGTTCGCGCCACGCTCGCTCGGCGTGCTCTCGCCGCCCGATTCGGTCACGACGAGCGTCGCCGGCGCCACGCTGGCCGTGCGCTACAGCCGGCCCTCGACGCGCGGCCGCGCCGTCTTCGGGAACGTGGTTCCCTGGAACCAGGTGTGGCGCACCGGCGCGAACCAAGCGACGCTGCTCGAGACGAGCGCCGATCTCGTGATCGCCGGCACGGTTGTGCCTGCGGGCAAGTATTCCCTGTGGACGCTCCCTTCACCCGGCGGCTGGAAGCTCATCGTCAACAAGAACACCGGTCAGTGGGGCACCGACTACAACGCGCAGTACGACATCGCGCGGCTCGACATGAGCGTGGAGCAGCTGCCGCAACCCGTCGAGCAGTTCACCATCGCGATCGAGCCGCGCGGCACGGGCGGCGTGCTCAAGCTGGAATGGGACCACACGCGGGCATCGGTGCCGTTTTCTCGAAAGTGAGCTCATGCATCTCGACTTCGCCGTCGTCGCCGACTACGCGATCGTCGATCAGGCCGGCAAGCTGTCGGTGCTGGGCATGTTCCAGCACATCTGGGTGCAGCAGTTCCCGGCGATGCACCCGCGGCTGCACCTGGTGCTGCGCCTCAAGGGTAAGCGCACGGAGGTCGGCGAGCATCACGTACAGATCCGATTGTTGGACGAGCAGCACACGGAGATCCTCGGCGGGACGGGCAACGTGAGTTTTGCCGAGCCGCCCGCGGGCGTGACCGACATCGAGGCGGGCGCGATCCTGGTGTTCGACGTGCCGTTCCCGCACGCCGGCGCGTACCGCTTCGAGATCACGATCGACGGCCAGGGCAAAGCCGCCGTCCCCCTGACGGTGAGCCAGCTGCCGGCGCAGCCCGCGGGCGGACCCGGTGGGCAGACGCTTCACTAGCGTCGCACTCGCGGCGCTGGTCCTCGCCGCGGCCTGCGGCGACTCTCCGACGGCGCCCGCTGCGCCCGTCCGTGTCGATTTATCGCAGCGCTGGACGCGCGCCGGCCCCACCGAGGTCGGCATGAGCACGACGGGCCTGCTGGGCGCCGCCGGCGACGCCGCCGCGATCCCCCGTTTCCGCAGCTTGCTCGTGGCCCGGCACGGCCGGCTCGTCGAGGAGTCTTACTTCGGCGGCGCAGACTCGACCACCCTGTTCGACGTGCGGTCGGTGACGAAGAGCGTCGTGTGCGCGCTCACGGGCATCGCTCTGCGCGACGGGGCGCTCCCCGGCGAGGCGGTGTCGATCGCCCCCTACCTCGTCCCATCCGACACCCTCGATTCGGGCGACAGCGCCGTCACCGTGCACGACCTCCTCATCATGACGTCCGGATATCAGTGGAACGAGGACACCGGCGACGACTACAATCTCTGGATCTCGGCCGACAACCACGTGCAGTACCTGCTCGATCGCGCCCACGCGGCCGCTCCAGGCGTGACGTTCACGTACAACTCGGCGGCGGTGCACACGCTCGGCGTCGTACTCGAGGACGCCGCCGCGATGCCGCTGCCCCGATACGCGGCGCCCCTGTTCGCCGCGCTCGGCGTGGACACCGTGGCGTGGGAACCGCTGGACCGCGGCACCGTGAACGGCGGCGCGGGCATCGCGCTGCGGGGGCGCGACCTGCTCAAGTTCGGCCAGCTCTTCCTGCAGCGCGGTTGGTCGGGGGACCGGAGCGTCGTGCCCGAAGCCTGGGTCGACGAAGCGACACGGCCGCAGTTCGCGTGGCGCAGGGCGTTCGGGCCCTTGCCGCACGTGACCTACGGCATGCTCTGGTGGGTGTCGGATGACACCCCCGCCGCGTTCTTCGCCTGGGGCTACGGCGGCCAGTTCGTCTACGTGGTGCCAAGCCGCGATCTGGTCGTCGTCGCGACCACCGATTGGAGCGGCCTGGCAGAGATCACGCCGCAGGCCCTGGCGGCCATGGCGCTCGGCGTGATCGTGAACGACGTCGTTCCCGCCGCCCGGTAACGGCCGCAGTCGCTCGCGCGGGTCAGCGCTCGATACGGAGCTCCTCCCACGCGACCTGACGGGCCCGCACCACATCGCGGACCTGTCGCTCCCGGCCCGTCAACCCGGACCCTCCCGTCTTGATCTCGATGAACACCACGCGGCGCAGCTCGCCGTCGTCGAGACCGTCGAACACCAGCAAGTCGACGGGACTGCCGAGAAAGCGGGCGTCCTTGGGATTGAACCCGAATTCCGGGAGGTAGGGAACGAGCTGCTCGTGCACCTTGCCGGTCGTCACGGCCTGGCTGCGCTGCACCGCATCCTGACGGATCGCCTGCGTGTAGCGCGCCTTCCAGTGCTGGACGTACAACAGGGCCACGAGCAGCCCGATCCCGATGCCGAGGATGAGCACCAGGACCAAACTGGGGAGCAGACGGGTGTCGCTCGGCATGGAGGAATCCCGGTCAGGCGCCGCGATACAACCCGATGCGCAGCCGTCGCGGCGTGGCGACCGCGTCTTGCACCTCGACCCGCACTCTGCGCACCGTCGCGGATTCGAACCGGTCGAGCTTGCGGTAGCCGACCGTCGTCCCGCGCGCGAGCTCCCGCCAGTCTGCCCCGTCCGCTGCAGGCGCTCCCTGGAGCGCGTAGCGCGCCACGCACTGCCCGCGCGTGATGTCCTCCTCCAGCCGGCTGACGCCGACCGTCACCGTCCGGCCCAGATCCAGCTCGGCCGCCGCACTGCGCGCGCCGGTGACACGCCAGTCGACGGGCCGGCCGGCTGCGAAATCCTCGGCGAAGAGCGCCGTCAGGTGCGTCCGCAGGTCGGCGAGCCGCGCCACGTCGGTTGCGTGCAGCAGACCCTGACGCGTCGGCGGGACGTTCAAGAGCAGCTTCGAGTTCCGGCCCACCGAGGTGAACCAGATGTCGGTCAGCTGATCCAGCGACTTCACGCGCTGATCCTCGCCGGGGTGATGGAACCAGCCCGGGCGAATCGACGTGTCCGTCTCGGCGGGGCGCCACACCGAGCCGTGCGGATCGCCGCTTTGCAGAGCGGCGATGACGCCGTCGCCGGACGCGCCCGGGTACGGAACCGCCGTCGGGTCCATCGTCGACCAGTTCGGGTCGCCGGCCGCGCCGGCTTCGTTGCCGCACCAGCGCACGTCGGGACCGGCGTCGGAGAACATCACGGCGCGGGGCTGGAGCCGCCGCACCAGGCCGAAGATGCGCGGCCAATCGTACGCCTGGCGACGCCCGTTGGGCCCTTCGCCGTTGGCGCCGTCGAACCACACCTCGGCAATGGGGCCGTAGCGCGTGAGCAACTCGGTGAGCTGCGCGCAGTAAAAGTCGTTGTAACGCGGCGAGTCCCCGTACACCGGCGCGTGGCGATCCCACGGCGATAGGTACAGCCCGGCGCGCAATCCCTCGCGCCGGCACGCGTCGGTGAACTCGCGCACCACGTCCCCCGCTCCGCCCCGCCACGCACTCCGCGCCACCGAGTGCGTCGTGAGCCCGCTGGGCCAGAGGCAGAAGCCGTCGTGATGCTTGGCGGTGAGGATCAGGGCGCGCGCGCCGGCCGCCCGGGCCGCGCGGGCCCACTGGCCCGCGTCGAGCGCGGCCGGTGTGAACAGCGTCGGGTCCTCGCGCCCGTCGCCCCACTCCCGGTCCGTGAACGTATTGACCCCGAAGTGGAGGAACAGCGCCAGCTCGTCGCGCTGCCAAGCGAGCTGCGACGGCGAAGGGCGGGGGCGGGCCCGGACCGCGCTCGGGAGTTGCACGGCGCTCCCGCCGAGCGCCGTCGCGATCGTGGTCGCGAAGGCCCGCCGGCTGAGCGTCACCAGCTTACCGCGCCGGCACTGCGGACACGAGCAGCGCCAGCGCCTTCTTCAGGCTCTCCGTTCCGATCGCCGCGCCACGGTAGTGCCCCTGCCGGACGACGACGAGATCGTGGGACGGGATGATCACGGTGAGCTGGCCCCCGGCGCCGGACATGAAGTAGGCGTCCCTGGGAATGGGCAAGTTTCCGTCCCCGTTGATCCAGAAGAAGCCGCCGTAGATGGGGCGACCGTCGGCCGCCCACGCCGGAGCCACGGTGCTCACGAACCGCACGAACCCCTCCGGCAGAATGCGCTCGCCGTTCCACACGCCGTCCTGGAGGTAGAGGTTCCCCAGGCGGGCCCAGTCGCGCGCCGCAGCGAAGTCGTATCCCTGCGTCAGGAAGTCGCCGTACGGGTCGGTCTCGATCACCACCGAGCGCATTCCCAGCTTGTCGAACAGGACCCGCCGTGGGAACGAGAGATAGTCTTCCCCCCGCTGCTCGACGGCGAGTCGGATCAGGTAATTCACCAGCACGGGGTCGGTGTTGCGATAGCGCCCGACGGCACCCGGCGGCCACTGGAGCGGGCGAGTGGCCGCGTAGTGGAAGGAGTTGATACCGCCGGTATAGAGGTACACGTGATCGGGATACGGGCCCGACGGATCGTAGTCGGGATCCTGCGGCGCGCGAATGCGCAACCCGCTCGACATGTTGAGGAGGTCGGCGATGCGGATCTTCGCGCGCGGGTCGCCCGGCTGCTGCCACTCCGGCACCGGTGCCGGCTGCCACAGGTCGTAGGCACCCTGCCGGATCAAGATCCCCATCAGCGTGGCCGTGATGCTCTTGCCCATCGACCAGCTCTCGAGCGGGGTGCGCGCGGTGATGCCCTGGCCGTAGCGCTCTCCCACGATCCGCCCCTTCCACGTCACCACGAATGCAGCCGTCATGGCCTCGGCCGGCTCGAATGCCGCGTCCACCGCCCGCCCCACCTTGGCGGAGTCGAGTTCGGGTGGCGGCGGGCCCGGCGGCAGCACGTCCCCCATGGGCCACGGCTCGGTCGCGGGATCCGGCAGCCGGCTGGCGACACGCTCGGGCCTGAAGCTCGGTGCTTGCCCGCCGCGAGGGAGCGTGACGCATCCCTGGTCCCCCAGATAGAGCGCGGTGCGGGTGACCCCGTTGGGAAGCGTGACGCGCACGGCCTTGCGCGCGCGGTCGATCGCCGGCTTCCCCAGCTTGGCACGCTGCTCGTAGGGCGCCGTGAAGAAGCCGAGGTTCTCGGCAGCGAACTCGGGCTCGAGGCCGGTGACGAACACGGCGGAGCAGATAATCTTGGCAAAGCCCGCCGCATGGTGCTCCAGCGGATCGCCCGGTGGCGGAACGTAGGGCGTGCTGAGCTCCAGGGCCTTGGCGCGCGCGATCAGCGTGGGATGCGACTCCTGAGCGCACGCCGAGATCGCGACGATCAGCAGCGCGATGGAGGGACGGCCGCGCCTCACGTTAGACGGCCGCCTCAGGCTGACCGCGAACGTGCAGCGAGCGGAACAACACCCGGCCCGCGGCGGCGACATCGCTCACCGCACGGTCGAACGCGGCCTCGTTGGCGTGGGAGGGGGCGTGGAAGCCGCTGATCTTGCGCACGAATTGCAGCGCGGCGTCGTGCAGCTCCTGGTCGCTGGGCGGATGATCGGCATGACGCAGCCGTTTGATGTTCCGGCACATGGGCTTAGAGCCTCGAGATGACTGAGTGTACGTAAGCTGTGCGCCGCCCACCCCCGACGCAACGCTCGGGAAGCCAAGCGGGCTATGGCGCCGCGGCCAGCGACAGCAGATCCTTCGCTCGCGCGGCTTCGGGGAAAAAAAGGAGAAGAAAAACTGTTCTCTGTTTCTCTATGTTGCTCTTGCTCTTCACAGGGCGAGCGGCCGTGTCATCCTGAGCGCAGCAGGCTAAGATAGAGCATGGAACAATACGGCTGGGCCATCGGCGTCGGCATCATCGTCATTGCGGTGTCGCTGAGCAAGGCCTTGCCCGCACTGGTGCGCGCGTTCGCCGATCGGATTTCCGCTCGCAACGGCGCGCCTGCCGCCGGCAGCGTGCCCTCCGCCTCCGCCGCAGCCCTCGACGACCTACAGCGACAGGTAGCTGAGCTGGAAGAGCGCGTCGATTTTGCCGAGCGCCTGCTCGCCAAGCAGCGCGAGGCCGAGCGTTTGGCGAAGCCGCCGTCCTGACGCCCCGGTCGGGTATTCACATCACTGCTCCTCCGCCGGCCCGTCCGTTCGCCGGACCGCCGCTGCTCCTGCTCCTGGCCTGCATCGCGCTGGGCTGGAACCTGAACGGCTACCGCCTGCTCGACCCCGACGAAGGCCGCAACGCCGAGGTGGCGCGCGAGATGGCTCGGACCAACGATTATCTCGTCCCGCACCTGGACGGCCTACCCTACCTCGACAAGCCGATCGTCTACTTCGCAGCCGCCGCCGGAGTCATGGAGCTCGTGGGCTTCACCGAGACCGCCGCCCGGCTCCCTGCCTACATCGCGACGCTCGCGACCATCGGGTTGCTGGTGTGGTTCGCGCGCCGCCGCTGGGGTGATGAGGCGGGCTGGCTCGCCGGGCTCGCCTATGCCACCATGGTGCTGCCGCTCGCCTACGCGCGCACGGCGATCTTCGACAGCACGCTCACGCTGTGCACGACCGCCGCCATCCTGGGCATACTCGAAGAGCGGCGCGTCGCCGCGTGGGCGGCGATGGCGGTCGGCGCTCTCACCAAGGGACCGATCGCCATTGCGATCCCGCTGCTCGTGCTCGTGCCGCACGCGCTCGCGACCGGCGCGAGCGTGCGGCGCCTCTTTTCCCGGCGCGGCCTCATCGCATTCGCCGCGATCGCCCTGCCCTGGTTCGTCGCCGTCTCGATGGCGCACCCCGACTTCCCGGGTTACGTCTTTTTGCGGGAGACGCTCGTGCGCTTCACGACCAGGAGCTTCCACCGCACCGCGCCGTGGTGGTACTACCTGCCGATCGTGCCGGTGGCCGCGTTTCCCTGGATCGTTCCGGCGCTCGCTCGCGTGCGACACTGGCGCGTCACCTGGGCGAGACGCCGCGACCCGGCCGCACAGGAGCCGCTGCTCCTCGCCTGCTGGGTGATCGTGCCGCTGTTCTTCTTCACGCTCAACCAGTCGAAGCTGCCGCAGTACGTGCTGCCGCTCATGCCCGCATTCGCGCTCGCCGCGACGCGCAACCTGCTCGAGGGCGAGAGCGCCGCCGCTGCGCGCGCCTATGTCGCGGTCGCCCTGCTCGCGGGCCTCGCGCTCGTCGCCCTGACGGGCTGGCTCCACGCGCCGATCAGCCTCACGTCGGCCGAGAAGACTGCCATTCCGCCGGCGGCGCTCGCCCTCGGCGTCGTCGTACTGTGCTCGGCTGCCCTGGTCGCCCTCGGCGCATTGGCGCGCCGCCCCCGCGTCACGATCTGGGGGTATGCCGTCGTCGTGATCGCCATTCCGCTCCTGTCCGGGAATCTGCTGGCCGCGGTGGGCGAAGACCGTTCCTCGGCCGCGGTCGCCGGCGCCACCGCCACCGCCCTGCTCCGCGCGGGCGGTACCGGTGCCGTGCTCGGCGTACTGGCCTACCCGCCCTCGCTCCCCTTCTATCTCGGTCGCCCCGTGGCGGTCGCGACTCCCACCGGCGCCGAGCTCACGAGCACCTACATCGCGGACAACGTGGAGCGGTTGCGTGACGCCCCGGGATCGCCGCTGCTCCCCGCGGGCTACTGGCGCGAGGTACTGGCCCGCTGCCCCGTCCCCACCGTGTTCCTCGCGGGCGCCGGCAACCGCGAGGTGCGGGAAACGCTCGGCGCCGCCCTGCCGTTGCTCGCGGCCGACAGCCACTACGCCGCCTACGGCCCGTGCGTACCTCACCCCCTTACCCCCTCTCCACGTCGTGGAGAGGGGGACAAGGGGTGAGGCATGTGCGGCATCTTCGGCGCCGTCTCGCTCTCCGGCGCCCCGCTCAAGCATCCCGGCTGCCTCGGCGCGATGGCCGCAGCGCTCGCGCACCGCGGGCCCGACGGCGAGCGGATCGTGGGGCACGAGCGCGCCCGCCTGGGCGCCCGCCGCCTCGCCATCATGGACCTGACGACCGGCGACCAGCCGTTCCAGAGTCCCGACCACACGATCTGGATGATCTGCAACGGCGAGATCTACAACGCGCCGGCGCTGCGCAACGAAGGCACGCGCGCGGGCTATCCGTTCCGCTCGTCGGGCGACATCGAGACGATCGTGCCGCTGTACCAACGGCTCGGCCTGGACGCGGTGGCGCGGCTCGAGGGGATGTTCGGACTCGCTCTGTGGGACGACGTGCGCGGGCGCCTGATCCTCGCGCGGGACCGCGCCGGCGAGAAGCCGCTGTTCTGGACGGAGGTAGCGGGCGAGCTGCGGTTCGCCTCCGAGGTGCAGGCGCTGCTCGTCTACCCCGACCAGCCGCGCCGCGTGAGCCCGCGCGCCGCCGCCCTGTATGCCGCCCTCGGCTACGTCCCCGCGCCGCTCACGATGCTCACGGGGATCTCCAAGCTCCCGCCGGCGCACCTGCTCGTCGTCGACCGGAGCGGCGTCATGCTGCGCCGCTATTGGGACCCCGCCGCCGCGGCCGCCGCTCCGCCACGGCTCGATGGTCCCGCCGCGCTGCGCGACGTGCTGCTCGCGTCCGTGGAGCGTGAGCTCATGTCCGACGTGCCTGTCGGCGTGTTCACGAGCGGCGGGCTCGATTCCTCGCTGCTCGCGGCGGCGGCGGCCCGCGTCATGGCGGGCGAGCGTATCCACACCTATTCCGTGAAATTCGCCGAGCCCGGCTACGACGAGAGCGGCTACGCGGAAACGGTGACCCATTCGATCCGCACTATCCACCATGTCGTCACTGCGGACGGCCCCGCGCTCGCGCGCGCGTTCGACGTCGTCACGCGGTCGCTGGCCGAGCCGATGGGCGATCCCGCCATCCTGCCCACCTTCCTCCTGGCCGAAGCGGCCCGCGAACATGTCAAGGTCGTGCTCTCGGGTGAGGGCGCGGACGAGCTGTTCGGCGGCTACCCCACGTACCTGGGACACAAAGCAGCCGGGCTGTACCGGAGAATCCCCGGCCGGGCGGCGCTCGCTTGGCTCGTGAATCGGCTCCCCACCTCGACGGGGAAGGTCACCATCGAATTCCTGCTGAAGGAGCTGGTGGCGGCGGCCGAGCTGCCGCCGCTCGAGCGGCATCTCACCTGGTTCGGCGCACTAGGGCCGGACGCGCCCACGGTCGCCTGGGGGAACGATCTGCTGGACGGGTTCCCCGGCGAGCCGTCGTTGAACCGTCTGCTGTGGCTCGACTTCCTCTCCTACCTGCCCGACAACCTGCTCGCCAAGGTCGATCGCGGGACGATGCTCGCGTCGATCGAGGCGCGCGCGCCCTACCTGGACCGCGCGGTGATGGAGCTAGCGCTGCCGCTGCCGGCGGCGCTCAAGGTGCGCGGCTTCACCACCAAGGCGATATTAAAGGAAGCGGCGCGGGGGCTGGTGCCGGGCGACGTAATCCGCCGCCGCAAGCGCGGCCTGTCAGTGCCGGTGGCGCGGTGGCTCAACACCGGTCTGGCGGCGCTCGCCGAGCGGCACCTCACGGCGCCCCGGCTGTTCCCGGGCGCGCCCACGGCGCGGCTGCTGGCCGAGCACCGGTCTGGCAAGCAGAACCACGCCCGCAAGCTCTGGCCCCTGCTCATGGCGGAGCTGTGGGCGGAGCGCTGGCAGGTGGACACTGAGCCGGAACGATGACCCGCGAAGAAGCGCTGGACCTGATGCACGAGCACACCAAGTCCGCCTCGTTGCGCCAGCACATGCTGGCCGTCGAGGCGGCGATGCGGGCCTACGCCCGGAAGCACGGCGAGGACCCCGAGACGTGGGGGGTCGTGGGGCTGCTGCACGACTTCGATTACGAGCAATTCCCCAACCCCGAGCATTCGCCCACCGAGGGCCATCCGTCGTGGGGCGTGCGCCTGCTGCGCGAGAAGGGCATGCCTGACGCGCTGTGCCGCGCGATCCTCGGGCATGGGACGTACACCGGCGTGCCGCGCGATACGCCGCTCGCGAAGACGCTGTTCGCGGTGGACGAGCTGTGCGGGTTCCTGGTGGCGTGCGCGCTGGTGCGGCCCTCCCGGAGCTTCGCGGACCTCGAGGTGTCGTCGGTGAAGAAAAAGCTCAAGGACAAGGCGTTCGCGAAGGGCGTGAACCGCGACGAGGTGCGCCAGGGAGCGGAGGAGATGGGAGTGCCGCTGGACGAGCACATCGCCTTCGTCATCCAGGCGCTCCGTCCGGTGGAGGGCGCGCTCGGCCTGGGCGCATCGACCGCGCCGGTGGGGTGAGCGCCTCACCTCGGGTGGCGGCCCAGAATCAAGTCGATCGGGTCGCGCCTCCGGCCCCGACCGAGCTGAGCCGGGCGATCGACCGCGCGGCCGGTGCGCGGCCGATCGGCGGGAACCGTCTGGACCATTACCCCGACAGCCCGCGTGCGCTCGATGCCATGGTCGCCGCGATCGCCGCGGCACGCGCTACGATCCACTTCGAGAATTACATCATCCGCGACGACGCGACGGGCCGGCGCTTCGCGGAGGCGCTCGCCGAACGGGCGCGCGCGGGCGTACGGGTGCGGGTGCTGTATGACGCGCTCGGCTCGCTCGGCACGTCGCGTCGCTACTGGCGCGGGCTGCGGCAGGCGGGCGTCGAGGTGCGGGCGTTCCATCCCCTGCTCGCGCCACGCCTCTTCGAGCTGCCGCAGCGCGACCACCGCAAGCTGCTTGCGACCGACGGCGCGTGGGCGATGATCGGCGGGCTATGCATCGGCGACGAGTGGGCGGGGGACCCCTCCCGCGGACGCCGGCCGTGGCGCGACACCATGGTGGCCGTCTCCGGGCCGGCGGCCGCGGCGCTGGACGGCGCCTTCGCCCGCATCTGGAGCCGCGCCGGGCCCGCCCTCCCGCCCGACGAGCTCGCGTCCGATCCGGCGCCGTGCGGCAGCTCCATCGTGCGCGTGGTGGAGGGCATGCCCGGCCGGGCCCGCGTGTATCGCACCGTGGAACTGCTCGCCGCAAGCGCCGCCGAGCGGTTGTGGATCACCGACGCCTACCTGATCGCCCCCGCGCCGCTGTACGCGAGCCTGATCGACGCGGCGCGGAGCGGCGTGGACGTGCGGCTGCTCGTGCCGGGCGCGAGCGACCTCCCCATCCTGCGCAGTTTCACGCGGGTCGGCTATCGCGACCTGCTGCGCGCCGGGGTGCGCGTGTTCGAGTACGCGGGGCCGATGATCCACGCCAAGACCATGCTCGTGGATCGCCGCTGGGCCCGCGTCGGCTCGAGCAACCTGAACGTCTCGAGCCTGCTCACGAACTACGAGATCGACCTCGCGGCCGAGTGCGAGGCGCTGACGGGCGAGCTGGCCAACCAGTTCCGGCGCGATCTCGCATCCAGCCGCGAAATCGTGCTGCAGGCCCGCCGGCGGTTGCTGCCGCCCCGGCTGGTGGACGCGCCGGCGGCGCAGAGCGAGCCCGCCGGAGACCTGCCGCACAAGCGCTCGGGGTACGAGCTCGGCGCGGTCGCGGTGGTGGCGTTGCGCCGTGTGGCGGGCGGGCTGCGTCGCGCGATCGCCTCGACGGCCGCGCTCGCCTGCGCCGGCCTCGGGATCCTGCTGGCCGCCTTCCCCCGTGTCATGTCCGGCGTGCTCGCGGCCGGAGCGTTCGCCCTGGCACTGGTGTTCGGGTGGTACGCCTTCGAGCGGCGCCGCGCCCGGGACGCGGACGATGGCTGATCCCCAACCCCCCCAGCGGGCTGCGCGTATAGCTCAGCAGGACGAGGCGGACCTGGTGACCCGGGCGGCCGCGGGGGACCGCGCGGCCTTTGGCGTGCTCGTGGAGCGCTACGCCCGCGTGGCGCGCCGCGTGGCCCGGGCGGTGCTCGGAAACCCCGAGGACGCGGATGACGCCGCTCAGGACGCCATGCTGTCGGCGCTCGTGAAGCTCGACCAGTACGACCCGCGGCGTCCGTTCGGTCCCTGGCTGCTGCGCATCGTCTCCAACGCCGCGACCGATCGCCGCCGTCGTCGCACGGTGCGGCGCGTCGAGCCGCTCGACCCGTGGCTCGCAGCCGGCGGCCCTCGGCCCGACACGGCGGCCGAGCAGCGGGCGCTGGGCGAGCGGCTGCGGCAGGCGCTGGCCGAGCTGCCCGAGCGGCGGCGCGTCGCGGTCGTGCTGTTCGACGTCGAAGGCTACTCGCACGCGGAGATCGCGGGGGTGCTCGGCATCCCGGAGGGGACCGTGCGATCGGAGGTGTTTCACGCGCGGCGTCGGCTGCGCGCGTTGCTCGTGGACTGGAAGGAGGAGGCATGAAAGAACCGATGCCGTTCGATCACCGACCCGACACGGCGCTCGGGGACGCGCTGCGACGGGCGCTGGACCCGGGTGACGCAGCCCCGTTCGTCGCGCGCGTGCTGGCGCGCGCCGGTGGGGTGCGTGTCGCCTCGTGGGATGCCGTGCTGGCCCGTTGGGCACGCGCCGGCGTTGCCGCCGCCGTGGTCGTGGCGCTCGCCGCCGGCTACCTGGTGGGCCGCGCCACCGCGGCGCCCGCCGCGCGGCCGTCGGTGTACGACGCGTTGATGGCGCCCCCGGCGCACCCTGGAGAGGTCGAGATCGTGCTCGCCTCCGTCATCGGCAATTAGAGGAAGGGCCGCCATGTTGAACCGTTCAATCACAAGGGCTGTGGCGCTCCTGGCCGCGACGTTCGGGGCCGGAGTCGCCGTCGGCGTCGGCGGCCGGGCGCTGTGGGTCCGCTACGCGTCCGCCGCTGCGCCCGAGCGGGCGCACGGCGTCGAGCGTCTCATGGCCGAGCTGAACGGCGAGCTGCGGCTCACGCCCCCGCAGCGCGACTCGGTGCACGCCATCCTGCAGCGCCACTACGCGCGCATGAGCGAGGCGTGGGAAATGGTGCGCCCCCGGTTCGACACGCTGCGCGCCGCCATGGATTCCGAGGTATCGCGCCAGCTCACCCCCGGGCAGCAGGTCACCTACCGCGACCTTGTCGCCCGGCATCGGCATCAAAGGGAGCGGACCAAGAGCGATTCGGGCGGACCGAAGAAATGACGCGCGTGCGGCGGGGCATCGTTGCGGGAATCGTCTCGGCGGCCGTCGCGACAGGGCTCGCGGGGCAGCAAGCACCCGTCGTGCCGCAAGCGGCGCTCCAGATCACGCTCCAGGAAGCGGTGCGGCGGGCGCTCGACGTCCAGCCCGCGATGGTCCAGGCGCGCGGCGATCAGCGCAACGCGGGCGCGAGCGGGCGGAGCGCCTGGGGAGCGTTCCTGCCGACGGTGAACACCAGCGCTTCGGCGACGCGCAGCAACCAGGCGCGCTTCGATCCGAACAGCAGCACCCAGCCGCTTCAGCCCGGCTACTCGTACGCAGGGGGTTTATCCGCGAGCCTCGTCCTGTTCGACGGATTCAGCCGATTCGCCAATCTGCGCGTCGCGTCCGCCACCCAGGACGCTGCCGCCGCCGGGTTCGTAAACCAGCGCTTCCAGGTGACCGCAACGACTGCTCAAGTCTTCTTTACGGCCCTTGCGAATGAGGAACTGGTGCGCGTCGCTCAAGCTCAGGTGGAGCGGGCCAAGGCGGAGTTGCAGACAGCCGTGAACAAGTTCCAGGCTGGGGCCGCCACACGCTCGGACACGCTGACGTCCACCGTCGACCTCGGCAACGCACTGCTCGCCCTGCTTCAGGGACAGGCCAATCTCGCCACGGCCCAGGCCAATCTCGGACGTCAGGTCGGCGTGGACCAGCTCGTACGGGCTGTGCCGGACTCGGCGTTTCCACCGCTCCCGGACACGACCACGCTGCGCCCCTCGGTGCTCCAGGCTGCGCCCCTCGTCAGGCAAGCCGAGGCGCAGGCGAGCGCCGCAGGGGCCCAGGTGTGGAGTACCCGCTCGCAATACTGGCCGTCCGTGATCCTGTCCTACAACAACAACCGCACCGGCACCGGCTCCCCCCAGCTGCCGTTCTTCAATGGCTACCTGGAGACCTTCACGTGGCGGTTCGGTCTGTCGTGGACCCTCTTCAACGGCTTCGGGCGTGAGCAGGCCCAGGTCTCCGCGAGCGTTCTGCATGACGTCGCCCTGGCCCAGGCGGCGGACGCGCGCCGGCAAGTGAACGCCCAGTACACCCAACAGCTCGCCGCCCTGTTCACGTCCTGGGCCCAGATCGCCATCGCCGGCGCGGACGTCGCCGCCGCCACCGAAGCCGTCCGCGTACAGCAGGAGCGCTACCGCCTCGGCGCGGGCACGCTGCTCGACCTGCTCACGGCCCAGGCCAACCTCACGCAGGCGCAGGTCAGCCAGGTACAGAGCCGCTACAACTATCTGATCGCCCGCGCGCAGCTCGAGGCGATCGTGGGGCACGCGCTATGACGAGCGTCGAGTTGACCACGTTCCGCACCGGCGACACGCCGCTGCCCGACATCGTGATCCTCACCCACAAGCTGACGCGCGACTACGACATGGGGGGCGAGGTGGTGCGCGCGCTGCGGGGCGTGAACATCCAGATCAAGCGCAACGAGTTCGTGGCCGTCATGGGCCCGTCGGGCTCCGGAAAGTCCACGCTCATGAACCTGATCGGCTGCCTCGACACGCCGACGGCGGGAGAATACTGGCTCAACAGCCAGAAGGTGAGTGATTTGTCGGACGATGAATTGGCGCGGATCCGTAACAAGGAGATCGGGTTCGTGTTCCAGACGTTCAACCTGCTCCCCCGGGCAAGCGCCCTCCACAACGTGGAGTTGCCGCTGATCTACGCGGGGATGCCCGCGCGCGCGCGGCGCGAAAAGGCCGCGCAGGCGCTGGACCACGTCGGCCTCGGCGACCGCATGGAGCACCGCCCCAACGAGCTGTCGGGGGGTCAGCGCCAGCGCGTCGCGATCGCCCGCGCCCTCGTGAACGACCCGTCGATCCTGCTCGCCGACGAGCCCACGGGCAATCTCGACTCGGCCACCGGCGAGGAGATCATGAAGCTGTTCGAGCAGCTGCACGACACCGGCCAGACCATCGTACTGGTGACGCACGAGTCCGACATCGCCGCGCACGCGCTCCGCCAGATCCACCTGCGCGACGGCCTCATCGCGCGCGACGAGAAAATGGAGCGGGTGACGTGAGCCGTCGCTTCGCAGTCGCTCCCTTCGCGTTGCTCGCCCTCGCCTGCCAGAAGGCGCAGACCGCACCGCTCTACGAGAAGGTCCCCGTCGAGCGCCGCGACGTCGTCGTCACGGTGATCAGCCTGGGCCTGATCCGGCCGGTGCTCCTGTTCAGCGTGAAGTCGAAAGCCTGGGGCGAGATCATCAGCCAGCCGGTGGCGACCGGGGACGAAGTGAAAAAGGGACAGCTGCTCACCACCATCGACCCGCGCCTGCCGCAAAACAACCTTATCCAGGCGCAGGCCAGCGTCGAGAAGGCCCACGCGCAGCTCGACAACGCCAAGGCGCAGCTGGCGCGCAGCGAGGCCCTGTTCAAGAGCGGGTCGCTCGCCGAGACCGACTACGAGCGGGCCAAGCTCGCCTTTGCCACGGCCAACGCGGCGGCCGTCGACGCCGAGGCGAACCTGCAGACCGCCAAGGACGCCATGGAGGACACGCACGTGCGGGCGCCCATCACCGGCACCGTGCTCGAGCTCGACGCCGTGCGCGGCACCGTGATCTCGAGCCCGACGCTGGGCGGCGGCACGGTCATTCTCAAGATGGCGAGCCTCGACAGCGTGCAAGATTCGGCGCTCGTCGCCGAGACGGATATCGCGCGGGTGCAGCCGGGGATGCCGGCCACCATCAACGTCGACGCGTATCCCAACCGGGCGTTCCAGGGCACCGTTTCGAAGGTGCTTCCGCAGGGACAAGTCGTACAAAACGTCACCATGTTCCCGGTGCTCATCGCGGTCCCCAACCCCGGCCACCTGCTCAGGCCGGGTATGAACACCGAGGTGAGGATCCCCACGGGGCGGCGGCCAGGCGTGCTGGCCGTGCCCAATGCCGCGCTGCGGACGTCGCGCGACGTCAGCTCCGCAGCCGGCCTGTTGGGGCTCGATTCGCTCACCGTGGCGCAGCAGATCGCTGCCGGGCAATCCGCGGACACCGGCGGGCGCACCGGGCGCGACACGGCCGCGGCCGGCGGGGGCGGCGGGGGCGGCGGGGGCGGCGGGGGCGGCGGCGCGCAGACGGTCACGCTGCCGAACGGGCAGACGGTCACCCTCCCACCCGGTGTGACGCCCCAGCAGTTCCAGGCAGCCCTCAAGCGGATGCGCAGCGGTGCCGAGCCCACGCCGGCCGACCGCGGGCTACTCAGCAACGTGTTCGGCCGGGCGCCGAGACCAAAGCTCCGGCAGCAGCGGCAGACCCGAAACAACCAGAACTACGTCGTGTTCGCGCTGCGGGACGGCAAGGTCGTGGCTGCGCCCATCAAGACCGGGCTCACCGACCAGGACTATGTCGAGGTGACGAGCGGGCTGACGGAGCGCGACACCGTGCTGGTGCTGCCGAGCGCCTCGCTGGTGCAGGCGCAGCAGCAGTTCCGCCAGCGGTTCCAGAACGTGACCGGCGGAGGGCTGCCCGGGCTGCGGCAGCAGAGCGGCGGGTCGAGGTGAAGGCCGCCCTGTTCGCGCTGCTCGCGGGCCTCTCGGCCTGCGCCAAGGCGCAGCCCGCCCCGCCGTACCAGAAGATCCCCGTCGAGCACCGCGACATCGTCGTCTCGGCCACGGCCTCGGGCGTGATCCAACCGATTCTCACGTTGAGCGTCAAGTCCAAGGCGTCGGGTGAGATCCTCGAGGAGCCGGTGCAGACCGGCGATGAGGTGAAGCAGGGTCAGCTGCTGGCCAGGATCGACCCGCGCATTCCGCAGAGCAACCTGACGCAGGCCGAGGCGAACCTCGGGGTGGCGCAGGCACAGCTCGAGACCGCAACAGCGCAGCTCAAGCGGAGCGAGGCCCTGTTCCAGAGCCAGTCGATCACGCAGGCGGGACTCGACTCCGCCCGGCTCGCCTCGGCTACGGCGCAGGCCGCGGTCGCCACGGCGCAGGCGAACCTCCAGACCGCCAAGGACGCCATGCAGGATACGCACGTCCGCGCGCCGATCAACGGCACCGTGCTCGAGTTGGACGCCGTGCTCGGCACGGTGATTTCGAGCCCCACCAACGACGTGGGGGGCGGCACCGTCATCCTCAAGATGGCGAACCTCGACACGGTGCAGGTGTCGGCGCTGGTGGACGAAACAGACGTCGGCAAGGTGCAGCCCGGGGTGGCGGTGACAATCAGTGTCGATGCCTTCCCCCACCGCACCTTCGACGGCATCGTCCTCAAGATCGAGCCGCAGGCGCAGGTGAGCCAGAACGTGACGATGTTCCCGGTGGAAGTGAACATCCCCAACCCCGAGCACGTGCTCAAACCCGGGATGAACACCGAGGTCGAGATTCATATCGGGCAGCGTCAGGGCGTGCTCGCCGTGCCCAACGCCGCGTTGCGTACGCCCAAGGACGTCGCGTCCGCGGCGAGCGTGCTCGGGCTCGATTCGCTGGCGGTCGCACGGCAGCTCGCGGCGCCGGCGGACGCGCCGCGCGCGAGCGCCGACACGACGCGGGACGGCGGCAAGCTGCACGCCGCCGAGGTGCGGCGGAGCGGCGGGCGGCACACCGTCTCGGCACCCCCGCCGGCCGCGACGCCCGGTCCCGGCTACATCGTCTTCGCGCTGCGGGGCGGCAAGATCGTGCCCGTGTCGATCGCCACCGGGCTCACCGATCAGGATTACATCGAGGTGACGGGAGGCCTGGCGGAGAAGGATACGGTGCTCGTGCTCACGGGCGCAGGGGCGCGCTAGCGATGCTCCTGGGCGAGATCGTCATGGTGGCGCTCGAGGCGCTGCGGGCGAACAAGCTCCGCTCGCTGCTCACTATGCTGGGCATCATCATCGGCGTGGGCGCGGTGATCACGATGATCGCGCTCGGCTCGGGGGCGCAGAAGTCCGTCCAGGACCGCATCCAGGCGCTCGGGCCCACGCTGTTGAGCGTGTACCCCGGCCAGAGCTTCATGCGCGGCGTCGCCAGCGGTAACCGTGTGAGCCTCACCATGGACGACGACACGGCGCTCGCGAACAACGCGCGCTACGTGAGCGCGGTCGTGCCCGAGCTGAGCAACAACCTCCAGGTGCAGAAGGGCGACCAGAACATCAACGTGAACGTCGTCGGCACCACGCCGAACTACATCACCGTCCACAATTACTCGATCACGGCGGGCCGCATGTTCACCGCGGGCGACGATGCGGCGCGGCGGCGAGTGGCGGTGATCGGCAGCGCCGTCCCGACGCTGCTCAATTCCAACCGCGACGCAATGATCGGGCAGCAGCTCCTGATCCGCGGCATCACCTTCGAGATCGTCGGCGCCTTGTCCGAAAAGGGCTCGCAGGGCTCGTTCTTCAACCCCGACGAGCAGATCCTCATCCCGCTGCAGACGGCCCGCTACCGCGTCATCGGGACCGACCGGTTGCGCTCGATCACGGTACAGGCGAACGATCTCGAGTCGATGAACCTCGCCATGATCGAGATCGAGCGCGTGCTCCGGCGCCAGCACAAGATCCGGCCCGGCCAGGACAACGACTTCCAGATCCGTAACCAGACCGACATCCTGGCCACCCTGCAGCAGACCACCGACACGTTCAAGTACCTGCTCGCCGGGATCGCGGCCGTGAGTCTGCTCGTCGGGGGCATCGGGATCATGAACATCATGCTCGTGTCGGTCACCGAGCGCACCCGCGAGATCGGGGTCCGCAAGGCGTTGGGCGCCACGCGGTTCAATATCATGTTCCAGTTCCTGGTGGAGGCGCTGGTGTTGTGTCTCTTGGGCGGTCTGATCGGCGTGGTGCTGGGCTCGGGCGGCGCCGTCGTGCTGTCGCGGATCGCACACTGGAATACGCTGATTTCCCCGCTCGCCATCCTCCTCGCCTTCGTGTTCAGCGCCGCGGTGGGGTTGTTCTTCGGCATCTGGCCGGCCCGCCGGGCGGCGAGCCTCGACCCGATCATCGCGTTGAGATACGAATAGAATGTGGAATTCGGAATGCGGAATGCGGAATAGACGAACCGGCGTCGAAGCGTAGGTTACGAATCGTCAGCTAACCCCCGCCATTCCGCATTCCGCATTTCACATTCCGCATTGTATTTTGGCTCCGTGCTCCCCCTCCTCCTCGCGCTCCAGGGCGTCGCCACCGATTCCGGTCCCGTCTACAATGGCCTGGCGAAGCAGCTCGACGCGCGCATCCCGCGCTTCGAGGTCGAGGCGAAGATCGACGGCGTGTTGGACGAGCCGGTGTGGCGCCGGGCTGCCCGCCTCACGGGATTCTCGGAGTACCGTCCGGTGGACGGGCGCCCCGCGGAGGACTCGACCGAGGTGCTGGTCTGGTACGCGCCCGACGCGATCTACTTCGGCATCCGCGCGTTCGAGCGGCACGGCAAGGTGGTGCGCGCCACGCTCGCCGACCGCGACAACATCGACACGGACGACCACGTCGCCATCCTGCTCGATACCTACCTCGACCACCGCCGCGCCACGATGTTCGCGGTGAATCCATTGGGCGTACAGGAGGACGGCGTGTGGAGCGACGGCGTCGCCGCCGGCGCCGCCGGGGGCCCGAGCGCGGGCGGCAGGTTCGACGCGACCATCGACTTGAACCCGGACTATGTCTACGAATCGCGCGGCCGCGTGACCGACCGGGGCTACGAGGTGGAGGTGCGGATTCCCTTCAAGAGCCTGCGCTACCAGAGCGCCGATCCCCAGGATTGGGGCATCCAGGTGCTGCGCTCGGTGCAGCACTCGGGCTACGAGGAAACCTGGACCCCCGCGGTCCGCGCCAACGCGAGCTTTCTCATTCAGTCCGGCCGCCTGGTCGGCCTCGGGGCGCTGCGGCGGGGCCTGGTGCTCGACCTCACGCCCGAATTCACCACCAAGGTGGACGGGGCGCCGACCACGCCGGGCTACGACTATCGCGGCACGCCCGAAGTCGCGGGCAACCTGCGCTGGGGCGTCACACAGAACCTCGGGGCGACCGCGACGGCCAACCCGGACTTCTCGCAGGTCGAGGCCGACGTCGGCCAGGTGACGCTGAACCAGCGGTTCGCCCTGTTCTACCCGGAGAAGCGACCCTTCTTCCTGGAGGGCCTCGAGCAGTTCGACACGCCCAACAGCCTGATTTACACGCGCCGCATCGTGCAGCCCGTGTTCGGCGCCAAGCTCGCCGGCAAGGTCGGCGGGACCGGAATCGCCTACCTCGGCGCCGTCGACAACAGCGACCAGTCGGCCACCGGCGCGCACCCGATCTACAACATGCTGCGCCTGCGGCGCGACCTGGGACCGACGTCCACCCTGGGCGTGGCCTACACCGACCGCAGCGACGGCGATGACTACAACCGCGTACTGGGCATCGACGCCCACGTCGTGTGGCGTAAGATCTGGTTCTCGGAAGTGCAGGTCGCGAGCTCGTGGACTCGTGACCCGGGCGGCGGCCACGCGGGCAAGCTGTGGACCGTCACCTTCGGCGACCGCACCGGTCGCGCGTACGGCAACCACTTCGAGCTGCTCGGCATCGAGCGGAGCTTCCAGGACACGAGCGGGTTCGTGAATCGCACCGACGTCGTTGTCGGCCGGACCTACAATCGTTTCAGCTGGTACGGCCGCCCGGGAGCGCTGGTCGAGCAGTTCACCGCCATCGTCGGATTCGCCCCCATCTGGCGCTACGCGGACTTCGGCCGCTTGCACCGCACGATCGAAGACACGCTGCAGAGCTTCTTCGTGGCGAACCTGCGCGGCGGGTGGCAGACGCAGGTCACGCTCACCCTCGACCACTTCGGCTTCGATGCCGCCGACTACGTGGGCTACATGGTCGGCGCCGTGCCCTTCGCCGTACCGCACGACCTGTATCACCTCCCCGGCGCGGCGTTCATCGTGAACACACCGAACCGGGCCGTGTCGGGCAGCGTGGTGGTGGGTTATTCGGCGGCGGCCATCTTTCCCGAGGCATCCGAAGGGCGCCAGGTCGCCGTGACCACCGTCGCCGCGTTGCGCCCGACGTCCGCGCTCCGGCTCGAGGCTCGCTGGGTACATCAGCGCCTCACGCGCGCGCGCGACGGCAGCCGCTTTCTGACGGCGAACATCCCGCGGCTGAAGCTCGAGTACCAGCTCACGCGCGCCATTTTCGTGCGCTACATCGGCCAGTACTTCGCGGAGGATCAGGTCGCGCTCGTCGACCCGCATACCGGGCAGCCGCTGCTCGTGAACGGGAGCCCGGCGCCACCGGTGGTCACGAACGATTTCCGCAACGATGTCCTGTTCTCCTACAAGCCGACCCCGGGCACGGTCGTGTTTGTCGGCTACGGCGCGTCGCTCACGGAGGCGGATGCGTTCCGGTTCCACGACCTGAGCCGCACGGCGGACGGGTTCTTCCTCAAGCTGAGTTATCTGTTCCGGATGTAGATTCCCGTCATGTCCGACGCGGCCGATTTCGCCCAGCAGCTCGCCGCCGAAGACCGCACCAAGCAACGCCAGTACGTCCTGTCGAGCACGCGGGGGCGCTGGAGGGTGCTCGGTCTCGGCGTCGTGCTGCTCGCCGCCATCCGGCTCGCCGGCCTCGTGCCCCTCGCCTGGTCGTTCATTCTCGGATTCACCGTCGTGTTCGCCGCGGTCAACTATGCTATGACCCGCGTCGCGCGATCCGCCGAGCACCCCCCGTGGTTCGCGCACGCCACGATCGCCGTGGGCGCCGCCATGATCTCCGCGGTCGTCTACGCCGTCGGGCCGACGGGGCATCTCCTGTACGTGGTGTATCTGATCGCCCCGCTCCAGGCCGCGCTCTCTCTGGGCCGGAACGAGGCCTGGCAGGCCCTGGTGCTCAACCTGACGGGCTTCGCGCTCGTCACGGCCGTTCGCACGAGCCAAGGCGCCCCAGGCTGGTCGTGGAGCGCGTCTCTGCAGGAGACGCTGGTTCTGGTCGTCACGAGCGCGGCGCTCGTGCCCTTGGTCTCGCGCATCGTCGCGCGGCTGCGCGCCACCCGCACCACGTTCGCCCGGCTCGAGACGGGCGACCTGACGGCGCGGGCGCCGGACGACGCTCCCGACGAGCTCGGGTACCTCGGCGTGAGCGTGAACCGGACTACCGACGTGATCGCCGCCATCGTGCGGCAGGTGCAGCGCCAGGGTCAGGAGCTGGCCACCATGGCGCAGCAGCTGTCGGCGTCGGCCCGTCAGCTGCAGGCCGCTTCGCAGGGAATCTCGACGACCACGCAGGGCCTCACGCGCGGTGCCGAGCGGCAGCGCGAGCTGATTGGACACGGGCGGGCCGACTCCGAGGCCGCCGCCGCCGTGGCCTCGCAGCTGCATGCCCGCGCCCAGGACGCGGAGCGTCAGATCGCGGGCGTCGCACAGCAGGCGCGCCGCCACGGTCAGGAGATCGCCCGGGCGAGCGAGCTGCTCGTCACGCTGGTGGATCACCTCGACCAGGTGTCGCGCGCCGCCGCCACGCTCGAGCTGGGCTCGCGCGAGATCGGCAAGCTGGTGGATGCGATCACCCGGATCGCGAGCCAGACCGATCTGCTCGCCCTGAACGCGGCGATCGAAGCGGCGCGGGCCGGCCAGCATGGGCTGGGCTTCCGCGTGGTGGCCGACGAGGTGCGCAAGCTCGCCGAGCAGAGCGCCCGCTCCGCGGACGAGGTCCGCTCGCGCGTCCGCCAGACGCAGGACCAGATCACCCAGCTGCTTGGCGCCATGGAGGAAGGCCGCCGCACCGCGCAGGGCGTCGGCGCCGTGTCCACGGCCGTCCGCCAGGCGCTGGACGCCATCTTCGGCGACTTGAACGCCACGGTCCAGTTCGCCGCCGTCCTGGCGGGCGAGACCGAAGGCCAAACGGGCCGGATCCGCGAGGTGGCGCGGCGCATGGAGGAGGTCGCCGGCATCACCGAGACGGCGGCGCAGGGGGCGGAGCAGACGTCGGCGGCGACCCAGCAGCAGCTCGCGTCGCTCGGCGAGCTCACCACGACGTCGCAGCAGCTCGCCGTCGCCGCCGCGAAACTGACCGCGACGATTCAGCGGTTCAACGTGAACGGCGCGAGCCTACCAGCCTCGGAATAGCGGCGCGTCCCCGAAGTCCCACAACACGAACGCGATCAGCCGCGGGTGGCGCGGCTCCGGGCCCGTCGCCGGGAGCTCGGCGCCAAACGAGCCCGCCACGTGTCCGAGCCGCGAGAGCCGGATCCACACCTGCGGGTAGAACGACAGCGCGCGCTCGCCTGTGGTCGGTACGGCCCAGCCGGCCTCGAGCATGGTCACGAAGCGGCCGAGCTCGTGCCCGACCCCGAGCCGATACGACATCCCGCTGAATCCATCCGCCTCTTCCCACGTGCTGACGACTTCTCCCTGCACCACGAGCGCGCGGCCGGGATGGGCGCCGAACGCGAGGAACGGCTCCACCTCCCACACGTCCTGGCGTCCCAGAGGCGGCGTGGCCTCGAGCCCGAGGCTCACCAGCGCGCGCCGCTCGAGACTGTACCACACGTTGTACTTGAGCGCGCCGGTCACGCCGTCGAACGCCTGCGCCTGACCGTCGAGCGCCGTGCGCGCGCTGGCCTCGAACTGAAACCGCTTGCCCAGGCGGTGCTCGTAGATGTACTCCTGGCCGCGGGCCTGATCGGCGATGACGACTTCGTCTTCCGGGTAGGCCTTTTCCACGAGGAACGCCCGCGGGAAGTTCAGCTCCCCCGGCGGCCAGCCCTGCTCGCCGCACAACGAGCGCGCGTAGCGCACGACGGCACGGATCTGGGCGGGCGTTCCGGCTTCCCCAAAGGCCGGCATGTCGAGCGACAGCCCGAACGCCGCGCCCCCCTGAGCGACGATCCGCACCCAGCGATCTTCGGTCTCGGCCGTGGAGCCCTTGCACTCGTGCAGGTCCGCGGGCGGCACTTCGAGCCGGGTGCTCGCCGCGGGCGTGCCGCGGCCGTCCGCGCCGTGACACGACTTGCACCACGATGCGAACAGTGCGGCACCGGAGTCCGGGGGGGGACCCTGCACCGCGACCGTCAGCGCGAGCGCCAGGCCGGCGAGCATTACGCGAGCCTCGCCAGGCGATGCAGTTCGGCGGCGGCCCGATCGGCCTCGCGCACGATGTGGTCGACCGGCGCCGTGAGGAGCTCGTGTCCGAGCACCACCGGGCGTCCCTCGACGAACACGTCGCGGACGTCGCTTGCGCGGGCCGAGTACACGATGCGCGAGACCGGGTCGCCCAACAGCGGATGGAGGTGCGGCTCGGACAGGTCCAGGACCACCAGATCGGCCCGCCTCCCGGGTGCGATGCGGCCGATCTCGTCCTCGAGCCCGAGGGCGCGGGCGCCACCCAGCGTCGCGAGCTCGAGCACCTGAGCGGCGGGGAGCGCGCCGGCGCCGAGGCGTGGCTTCTGGATCAGGGCGGCGAGGCGCATTTCGGCGAAGGCATCGAGCCCGTTGTTGCAGGGGGCGCCATCGGCACCGATGGCCACGCGGCACCCGGCGGCGAGCATCTCGGGGATTTTCGCCACACCGCTCGCGAGTTTCAAGTTCGAGGAGGGACAGTGCACCACCGTGGTTCCCTGACGAGCCAGGCGATCCATCTCGTGCGTGTCGATCCAGACGCAGTGCGCGAGGGCCGCCCGTCGGCCCGCGATACCGACCGAGTCCAGGTAGGCGATCTCTTCGAGGCCCGTGGTCCGAAGCACCGTCTCGCGCTCCACGATCGTTTCCGCCGCGTGGGTATGCAGTTGCGCGTCGAACCGCTCCGCCAGATCACTCGCCGCGCGGAGCAAGGGACCCGAGCAGCTCGGGACGAACCGGGGGGCGAAACAGGCGCGTAGCCGGCCCTCGGCGGACCCATGCCAGCGCTGGGCCAGCGCCGCGGCGTCCGTCAGCGCGTCGTCAGTCGACTCGGCGAGGTCGCTCGGCGCGCCCTCGGGGTGCACGTCCATCAGACACTTGCCGACCGTCGCGCGGATGCCGATCCGCTCGAGCGCGCGGAAGGCCGCCCCCGTGTGGCGTACCGTCTCCATGTCGAGGATCGCCGTGGTGCCGCCGAGCAGCAGCTCCGCGGCGCCGAGCAGGGCGGAGGCATACACCGTTTCTTCCGTGTGCGCGGCCTCGAGCGGCCAGATGCGGCGCACCAACCAGTCCTCGAGCCGCAGGTCGTCGGCGAGCCCGCGGAACAGCGTCTGGCAGAGATGCACGTGGGCCTGGATAAGACCGGGCATGACCAGGCACCCGCGGCAGTCACGTACCGAGACGGGCGTGGCCTCCCGGTCCGCCGGTCCGTCCGTCCGCCCGACCGCCCGGATTCTCCCGTCGCGCACCGTCACATCCGCCCGCAGCACGCGCCAGGTGCCGTCGTGCAGCAGCACGTCGCCGCCGGCGAGCCGCAAGTCGGGCATGCGCCGCGCCGGGGCCTTCAGGTAGTGGCCCGCGGCGGAGCGCTGGTCGAGTCGTCGGGGAGGTCGAAGTAGGCGCGCAGCTCGTCCATCAGATCTCCGTCCTCGTACACGCCCGTCAGGATCCGCTCGGGGCCGCCCGGATCGATCAGGAGATAGCCGTAGGGATAGTCCAGGCCCGACAGGAGAATCGTGCGGCGCGTGGCGTTGGGGAGGGAGATATAGACCGTGTCGGCATTGGTGGCGACGAGCTGGATGCCGCTCGCCGCGAGGGCGGGCGCCACCTGCGCGGTGTAGTATTTCAGGTCGTCGAACGTGTCGGCCTGGTCGTCCCCACTGAGCGTGTCCGCCGCGCGCAGCCAGAACAGCACCACGCTCGGCGTCGTGATCACGCGCGGCACGACGAGCGAGCTGTCCGTCGAGTCGTGGGGCACGAGCTGGGTGAGGTCCACCGAGTCGCTTTGCTGCGCCATTCGGGCGAGCGGCCGCGTTCGGCACGCGGCCACGCACACGAGCGCCACCAGCGCGCCGATTCGCATGGGTGGAAATATATTCCACCGATTGGAGCAGCGGAGCGCAGCTGGCTGTCCAGTGCACGCCCTTGCGGGAGCGAGCGGTCGTGTTTCTCTTCACAGAGGCGTGAGGTCCACTACGACCACTTCCCGTGCGGAGCTGCCATGAGCAGACGTCGCACCCGGCTCGTTCGCAGGCGGGGTATCAGTCGCATCGACCAACCATCCACCCGGACGTACGGCTGGTTCGTGCGGGCCGGCTTCGAAAAGCGGCCGGACGGCAGCTACGCGCCGCGGCACCGGAAGTTCTTCGGCGACGCGGGCTATGGCGGCAAGCGACGGGCGCTGCGGGCGGCGCAGGAATACCTGGCCATCGTGCAAAGCGGGCGACGCAAGGCGAGGGCGCGCAGGGTGCGTCACGCCGCCTGACCCCCGAAGGGCTTGCGTTGGATGGTTTCGTGGCGCAGTACCTACACGAGCGGCGCGAGCCTGCTCCTTGCCGCGTCCTGCTTGCGCCGGTGGCAATTGCGCCCGCAGTTTAGGAGCTCCATGACTGATACGTCGACACCCGTGGGGGCCGGCATCCATATGCAGGCTGCCGTGCCCACCTTCCTGGTGCCCGACGTCGCGCGCACCGCGCGCTGGTACGTGGAGCATCTTGGCTTCCGCACCGCAGGGACGTTTCCGAAGCGTGAGCCCTATGCGTACGCGAGCCTGCAGCGTGATGCGGCGGAAATCATGCTGCTTTCATTGGCTGGCTACGAGAAGCCGGACCTCTCGGGCAGACGGCCAGAAGGCCTGTGGGACGCCTATATCCGGACGCGGGGAGTGCACGCACTGTACGACTCGGTCCGCAGTGCGGCATTTGTCCAGATGCCTCTCAAGCAGCAGCCGTACGGCGATTGGGAGTTCGAGGTGCGCGATCCGAACGGCTATGTTCTCGTATTCGGTGGGGCATAGCCTGTGTTCCTGACCGGCCTCTTCATCGTCATTCTTGCAGGAATCGCCGCTGGCACCATCGCTGAGATCGCGAAGGCGATGGCGCGGCGCGGATCGTCAGCGGCAGAGCTCACAGCACTCAAGCAGCAACTGGAGCACGCCGCGGCGTCGCTGGAGGATGCCCAAGCCACCCTGGTGAGCCAGACCGCGCAGCTCGCAGAGCTGCAGGAGCGCATGGACTTTGCCGAGCGTCTGTTGGCCCAAGGCCGCGATCGGTCCGCACTCGGGGCAGGACTGAAGCGCGAATGATGCGTCGACCGACGCGATAGATCGCCTCCCTCTTCACCTACCCCGCGCGTTGTTGTCTCTCTCCCCCAACCACAATAGAGCATCGATGATCAGCCGATCCTGAATCGGATTGTTCAGGGTGTATGACAACGTCTGGTTGGTGGCGCCGTACTTGTGCTCATAGTCGATGTCGTTGTGACCCATGTTCAGATAGATCATCTTGTACTTCTTGTTCGACCAAACCACGGGATAGTAGCCGCTGTGCCAGATCTCGTGCGGCTTGGGGCCGGTGCCCAGCGGGAAGCTCGACGAGTCTATCGAAAGCAGAATGTCGATATCGGGATTCTGTCTCAGATCGTTTTCCCATCGGTACCACTCACTGGGCGAGGACGTGAACGTCTCAGGCAGGTGGGACGTCGCCGGATGCCGGCGGTCTTCCACACGGAGAATGGCCGACGTCGGTCTCCACGTGTTACTCACGTACGATCCTGACCCGAGAAATATCTTGTGATACCAGTCCCAGTTTGCCGGATACGCCGAAGGTGTCAAAGCAAAACCAGCAAAATGAAAGCCCATCCAGGCTCCGCCATGCTCCATGTACGCCTGAAACGCAGCTCGTTGTGCAGGGTCTTCAGGACGGGTATCCAGAAAAACGACGACCTGATACTGGGCAAGAAAATCCGGATTCAGATTGTGCCAATCCGACGTGGCGTCATAGCTGAAATGGTATTTCGCCGCCGTCTCCGGAAACCAGCGCTCGGCCTCATGCAAGAAGCTGATGTGTGCCGGATCTTCTTTGCCCGTATAGAACGCGATCACGCTAAACGCCGGCGTGCCCCTACCGGCGGTCAGGCCTGCACAACAATAGACGAGCGCACCTATCCTCAAGGTCTTGAGGGCAGTCATGGAAGCCCCGACTCGCTAGCGGTCCGCCTTGACGTCGTTCGGCACACCGAGCTGCTGCCAGAGATAGACGTAGCTCAGGGCGTATTCCTTCGCCACTTGGGCATTGGTGACGCCCGCCCCGTGTCCGCCCTCCGTGTTCTCGAAGTAGTAGAACGGAACGTTCATCGATTCCAGCTTCGCCGCCATCTTGCGCGCGTGAGCGGGATGGACGCGGTCGTCGCGCGTGGTCGTCGTGAACATGACCGTCGGGTATTTCGTGACTGACTTCAGGTTCTGGTACGGCGAGTACCTCGAGATGTAGGCCCAGTCTTCGGGCTTATCCGGGTCGCCGTACTCTGCCATCCAGCTCGCGCCCGCGAGCAGATGGCTGTAGCGCTTCATATCCAACAGCGGGTTCTGGATCAGCACGGCGTTATACAGCTCGGGATGCTGGGTGAGCGCGACGCCCATCAACAGTCCACCGTTGCTGCCGCCGCGGATTCCCAGGTGTTGCGGACTTGTAATGCCCTGCTTGATCAGCTCCTGGGCGACCGCCGTGAAATCGTCGTAAATGCGCTGCCGATGCTCTTTCAAGCCGGCGCGGTGCCACGCCGGCCCGAATTCCCCTCCGCCGCGAATGTTGGCGAGCACGAAGACGCCCCCGCGCTCCAGCCACACCGCCCCCGTGTGGCTGCTGTAGTACGGAGTGTTCGAGATCTCGAATCCGCCGTAAGCGCCCAGCAAGGTTGGGTTGCTGCCGTCGTGCGCCATGCGCCCACGATGGACGACGAAAAAGGGGATTCTCGTGCCGTCCTGCGACGTGGCGTCCATCTGTTCGACGACAAGCCCCGTTGCATCAAACATCGCCGGAAGCCGCTTGATCTCCGAGACGGAGCCATTCTCGGCGGTGGCGTACAGCGTCGTCGGCTGGATAAAGTTAGTGAAGGTGAAAAAGTAGCGGTTCGATCGCGGCGAGCGGGCGACGACACCGACGGTGCCGAGATCGGGGGCGGGAACCTTCTCGAACGTCCAGACACCGCCCTGGTGGCGATAGCGGCGCAGCTCGCCGCGCACGTTGTTGAGAACGTTGATCACGAGGTAGTCGCGCGTCGACGAGATGGTGTTGATCGTCTCGCGTGGCCCCGGCTGCATCACCAGTTGGAGATCGCGCTTGCCGGCCATGAAGTCAGCGAACGACATCGCGACCAGTGATCCCGTCGGCCAGGTTTTGCCGCCCACGGTCCACGGATCTCGCACGTACACGATCATCTGATCGCCAACGAGGTATAGATCCGCGTCTTTCAGCACGTCGATCTTTACGACGTTCCCCTTGTCGTAGAGATACTGGGCGCTCTCATAAAAGTTGATCGCGTCGATGATCCGTAAATAGCGACGGTCACCGGCATCCACGCTCGCGCTGAACGCGCCCACATGGTCGGCTGGAGCCTCAAACACAGTGATCGCAGACGCGAGCGGGGTACCGCGCTTCCATAGCCTCACGATGCGCGGGTAGCCTGACGTCGTCACGCTGCCCGGCCCAAAATCGCTGCCGACGAACAGCGTGCCGTCATCCACCCAGGCGGTGCTTGTTTTTGCCTCCGGAATCTTGAATCCATCGCTGACAAATGTCCGGGTGTTCAGATCGAACTCGCGGATTTCGGCTGCATCGGATCCACCGCGTGAGAGCGCGACAATACAGCGCCGGTATTCGGGCTCGAAGCAATCGGCGCCGCCCCAGGACCACGTCACACCCTCGGCTTTGCTCAGCGAGTCCAGGTCGATCACGGTCTCCCATGTCGGATTCGCGGTCGCGAAGCTGGCCCAGTTCGTTCGCCGCCAGATACCACGCTCATGCTCCGCGTCCTGCCAGAAGTTGTAGAGCGAGTTCCCGACGATCTCGGGGTTGGCGATCTTGTCTTTGGAATCGAGGATCTGTTTGATCCGCGCGTAGAACGACTGGTAGAGCGGCGACCGAGTGAGCGCCTCAATGGTCGCCGCGTTGTGGGCATTGACCCACTCCATCGAGCGCTGGCCTTCGATGTCCTCGAGCCAGACGAAGGAGTCGGGCGATTGCTGTGGTGGTGACGACTGCTGCGCGGCAATCGGGGAGATCGCGAGCAGGGAGAGAAGTCCTACCGTCGCGCGACATGTACGCTGGTTCATGCGTGCTCCTGGTGACAGCGTTCCGGATGGTGTGTTACGCCGCGACTACCTCTTCCGCAAGATGGCCCTCGCCGGCGCTGCTTCGTGTCCTCGCACCTTGAGCGGGAGCACGATCAAATCGTAGTCACCGGCTTGCACCGGGCGCAGGTCCAGCCCCTCCACGATGGGAATCCCGCGCCCCAGTAGAATCTGGTGCGTCCTCGGCGCTGGAGCGCCGAATTGCTCCGCCGAGATGTAATCGACGCCGACCAGCACGACGCCCGCATCCGCCAGGAGCTGCGCCGCGTCGGGTGCGACGTAGGCGAAGTCCCGATGGAACGTCACTGAATCCATCCAACCGCGCAGCGTGCTACGCGTCCGGAACAGCACGCGCTTCGCGCCCCTCCAGTCGTGGCGGCTGAGTTCGCCCGAATCGACCGCCCGGACGCTGTCGGGGATGTCGATGACCCGCGCGGTACCGATCAGCGGGTCCAGCGGCACCTGATCGATCGGTGCGCCATTGGCGACGAAATGCATCGGGGCGTCAATGTGCGTCCCGCTGTGCGCGCCGAGGGAGTAGACCGACAGCGTCAGCACATCGCCCTTACGCATATCCTTGAGAAAATCGAACTTCATGGGCGCGTCGCCCGCGTAGACGGGAGTCGTCGCCGGATCGAGCGTCGCCGTCACATCGATCCACCCTCGAGCGCCCACGTCTCCCGTCCCCTGTTCGCGGGGAGCGCACCCCACGACGAGGCTGAGCAACAGCGTGAAACCCAGCCCCGCCACACCGATGATCGACTCGGCGACGGTCCACGTCTTCAGCGTCTGCTGCACGGTCATGTTGAAGAACTCCTTGATGAGCCAGAACCCCGAGTCATTCACGTGTGACAGCACCAGCGAGCCCGCGCCCGTCGCGAGCACCAACAGTTCGGCGTGCGTGCCCGGCGTCGTCAGCGCGATGGGAGCGACGATGCCGGCGCTCGTGGTCATCGCCACGGTGGCCGAGCCGGTGGCCACACGGATCAGCGCCGCCACGGTCCACGCGAGCAAGAGCGGCGAGGCGTGCGATCCCACTGCCACGCCGGCGATCGCTTTCCCCACGCCGCTCTCCAGGAGCACCCTGTTGAAGCCGCCGCCGGCGCCGATCACCAGAAGAATGGCGGCGGTCGGCGCGAGGCAGTCGTTGGCGAACTTGAGGATCTGATCCCGCGTGAAGTGTTGCTGGTGTCCCAGCGACCAGAGGGAGAAGAGCAACGCCACCAGCAGCGCGACGATCGGGCTACCGACGAAATCCACGCCCGAGCGGAGGGTGCTCGCCGCGTCGAGCGCGACGTCGGCCGCGCTCGCGCACACCATCAGAATCACGGGAAGCAGCACGGTGAAGAGCGAGATGCCGAAGCCAGGCATGGCGCGGGGAACACCCCCCACGAACTGCGCGGCAAGTGGGTTCTCCTCGGGCAGGGCAATGCGCGGCGCAATCCAGGTGGCGAAGATCGGGCCGGCCAGCGCCGCCGTCGGCAGCCCGACCAGAAGTGCATAGGCAACCGTGCGCCCCACATCGGCCTGATAGGCGACGACCGCGAGCATCGCCGCCGGATGCGGCGGCACCATCCCGTGCACCACCGACAGCCCCGCCACCAGCGGGATGCCGATCTTGACGAGTGACATACCGGTGCGCCGCGCAATCGTGAACACGAGTGGAATCAGCAGCACGAAGCCGACCTGAAAAAAGACCGGGATGCCCACGATGAACGCGACGACCATGACCGCCCAATGCACGCGTCGCTCGCCGAACAGCGTGATGAGGGTGGTCGCGATGCGCGTCGCGCCGCCGGACTCCGCCATCATTTTGCCCAGCATGGTGCCGAGCGCCACCACGATCGCGATGAATCCCAAGACGCCGCCGACCCCGTCTTCGAATGCCTTCACGACACCGCCTAACGGCATTCCCGCGGCCGTCCCCAGGCCGAGGGAGACCGCGATCAACGCGATGAAGGGGTGCAGCTTGAAGCGCGCGATCAACACGATCAGCGCCACCACCGCACCGAGCGCGTAGAGCAGCAGCAGCCGTGCGTTCGGGCTCATATCGCCGCCCCAAGATGCTCACACTTTGAAGAAGAATCGAGGCACGACCGAACGCCGGTCTGGACATCGTGGCCCGTGCGGGTCTAATCTCTCGCATGCGCAACCGACTCCCTCCTGCACTGCCTGCCCTCTTGCTGGCCCTCACGCCCAGCACCGGCGCCGCCCAGACCACCCTGCAGCTCCGGTGGGAACTCCTGGGGGACAGCATCGCCAACGACCGGGGCGCCTCGCGCGCGGCCTTCACGCTCACGAACCGCGGCGCGAAGCCACTCCCGTCGGGCGGTTGGGCACTCTACTTCAGCGCGCTCCACTCGCCGCAGCCCGCAAGCGTGGGCGGCGGGTTCTCGAGCGAGGACCTGGCGGGCGACCTGCACCGCCTCGTGCCGGCAGCAGGCTTCGCTGGACTCGCCCCGGGCGCCAGCATTCGGATCCCGTACCTGACCGACCTCCTCCTCAACCGCAGCTTCGTTCCGAAGGGTCCTTACATCGTTTTCGACGACGCGAAGGACGTGGGCGTGAGCGTGAACGATTATGTCGCCCTCCCCTTCGAACGGCCTCCGCAGGGCGCTGGGCGCGATCCCCGCGTGGTGACTCCCGAGAACCAGTTCGCGCTCGACTCCGTGATCCGTGCCCTCCCCGCGAGCGAGCTGCCACCCGTGTTCCCGACGCCGGTGGAGGTGACGCCGGGACCGGGAGCGCTGCGCCTCACGGCGATGCCGCCGGTCGAAGCGCCCGAGCCTCTCAGGAACGAGGCGACGTTCGCCGCGGAGTACCTGCGCCCCTATTTCAGCACCACCCGGAAGGCCGGTGTCCCGCCGCTGCGACTCGAGGTGGGTCCCGTGGCAGGTCAGGCTTCCCCCGAGGCGTACACGCTCGTCGTGGATTCCATCCATGGCGCACGGATCGTCGGCGCCTCGCCCGCCGGCGTGTTCTACGGCCTCCAGTCGCTGCGCAGCCTGCTGCCCCCCGGGCCCACTCCGCGCGCCGGTGTCGTCCTGCCGGCGATCAGCGTGGTAGACGCTCCTCGCTTCGCCTACCGCGGGTTCATGCTCGACGTCGCCCGCAATTTCCACCCGAAGCCCGTCGTGCTGCGGACGCTCGATCTGCTCGCGCGCTACAAGATCAATGTCTTTCACATCCATCTCACCGATGATGAAGGCTGGCGGGTCGAGATCCCGAGCCTCCCCGAGCTCACCGCGGTGGGCGCGCGCCGCGGCCATCCGCCCGACTCGGACCGGCACCTTCCGCCCGCGTTCGGCTCTGGCCCCGACGTCGATCGGCCATTCGGCAGCGGCTTCTATTCCCGCGCCGACTACGTCGAAATCTTGCGCTACGCGGCGGCGCGGCATATCGAAGTCATTCCCGAGCTCGAGATGCCGGGCCACGCGCGCGCCGCGATCACGGCCATGCGGGGGAACCCGCAGTACCGGCTCAGCGATCCTGACGACCGCTCCGCGTACAGCACACCCCAGGGCTACCACGACAACGTGATGAACCCGGCGCTCGAGTCGACCTACCGGTTCATCGAGCGCGTGGTCGGCGATCTGGTGGCGATGCACCGTGAGGCGGGCGTGCCGCTGCGCCACATTCACATGGGCGGCGACGAAGTCCCGGCCGGTGTCTGGGAAGGGTCGCCGGCCGTGCAGGCGTACTTGAGGGCGCACGATCTCCCGAGTGTCGATGAGCTGTGGTTCGTTTTCTACGGGCGGGTGGAGCAGATCCTCAAGGCGCAGGCCCTGCTCCCGTCGGGCTGGGAAGAAATCGCGGTGCGTAAGACGAGCCGCGACGGGCAACGGACGAACATCCCCAATCCCGACTTCGCCACGCGCGGCTGGCGCGCCTACGTCTGGAACAACGTCCTCGGCTGGGGCAACGAAGACCTCGCCTACCGCCTCGCGAACGGGGGTTACGACGTGGTCTTGAGTCCCGTGAGCAATCTCTACTTCGATCTCGCGTGGAATCCGAATCCAGAAGAGACGGGGCTCGACTGGGGAGGCTACGTCGACCTGCGCAAGCCCTTCCAGTTCATCCCGCTCGACTACTACCGCAACGCCCCGGTCGATCCCTCCGTGTTCGTCGGCAAGGACCGGCTCACCGACTACGGCCGGGCCCACGTCGTGGGGATTCAGGGCAATCTTTGGTCGGAGACGCTGGGTGCCGAGGGGCGGGTCGAGTACATGCTGCTGCCCCGGCTGTTCGCCCTCGCCGAGCGGGCGTGGGCACCCGACCCGGACTGGGCCAGGGAGCGCGACCCCGCAAGGTCCCAGTCTCTTTACCGCGAGGCCTGGTCCCGTTTCGTCAACGTGGTCGGCCAGCGCGAGCTGCCCCGGCTCGATCGTGAGGTCCCGGGCGTCGGGTACCGGATCCCCACCCCGGGCCTGAAGGTCGACGGCGGGATGGTGCGCTGCAGCGTGGAGCTGCCCGGCTTCACGCTGCGCTACACGACCGACGGCAGCGAGCCGACCGTGCGCAGCTCCGAGGTGCGCGGCCCGATCCCCTTGCGTGGGACCGTCCGTGTCGCCGCGTTCAACACCACGGGCCGCAAGGGCCACACGGCCCGCCTCCCGGCTCCCCAGGACAGCCAGGACAAATAGATGGGCAGAATGGCTTCGGTCATGAGCGCTTCCCTCAAGGTAGCCATCGCATGCCTGGGCATCGCATGCCTTGCCTGTCCGCAGTCGCCTCGGCCCTCCGCCGGCCAGGCGACGACTGGCATCGACTCGTTGAACGCTGCGTTAGTCCACGCGTACCGCAGTCACGACCCTCTGGCGTATGCCGCGCTGTACACCGACACGGCGGTGTTCGAGTGGCCGGCGTTCAACACGGTTCGGGGTCCGACTGAGCTGGCGGCGATGGCGCGCAGCAACTGGGCCTCGTTGCACGACATGGACCTGCGTCTGATCGTCTCGACTCGCCGCGTCGCGCCCGACCATGCGACGGAGTTTGGCGCCTTCCAGCAATCCTGGCGCGACTCGAGCGGCGCACGCATGACGGAGTACGGCAGGTACGTCGCCTTCCTGCTTCGGCAGCAGGACGGCAGCTGGCGGATGGACCGCTTCTTCGGGTTCGAAGACTCGACGCGGCGGGCGCCCACCCGGCGTTGAGCGCGGCGGCGGGCCTCTACGACGGCGGCCCGGTTTCGCTCGGACTCCCCCCCGTGAGCGAAGTCACCAGCTTCATCGAGTAGAACAAGGCGCGGCCGCCGAGACTCTCGAGCTCGTGACGCTCCTCCTTCGAGATGAGATTCAACGCGCATCCCACCTCGAGGTAAAACGAGATCTCGGAGAGCGCGGCGAGCGTCCGATCGACGCATGACGCGAACATCCGGCGATTCTGGAAACCCGATCCGCGTGCGACGCGGCTCGAGGCGCACAGGGCGGCGGTCCACAGTTGCGCGGCGAGCGTCGCGTCCCGCTCTTCCAGCGTTTCGACCACGCGATGCACCGCCAGCGTGAGCTGATGGCACGCCTTGAACGCGTCCAGGTCCTCGTAGGCTGACACAGCCCAACCATACTCGGGTAAACGCCCGCGGACGCAACCGGATTCTTGCGGACCGTACCCAAGAATTGCGGCAACGCCGTTGATGCTCCGTTGAATCCTGGACTCGAGATTCCTACGCCGACGAGCGCCCCCGCAAGGTCAGGCGCGCTTCCCCAGCGCGTATCGGCCAGCGCGGCGTGCACGAGTATCCCTGCACCGTTTCCTCGAAGCCGCGCTCCGAGCGGGACACGGTCGTGACGGGAAACCTCCACACGTCGCCCGCCGGCTCGAGCGCCAGCTCCAGCTCGCGCGACAAGGACACCTCGGGACAGAAGAACGCCTCGGCCGGGAACGCCGCGGGATCCCAACGGTACCGCACGCTCAGCTCCCCGTACTGGTCCAGCCTGATGCGCTTCTCGAGCAGCCCTGCCCCTGGCGGCGCCACGTCGGGCATGGGGCAGAGCACCACCTCCACGGCATGGCCCAACCGCTCCACACTCACAAGGAACCCGGTGCGCGACCAGCAGGCGACCGACTCGAAGGCTCCACCCGCGTAGGCATCGAGCGGCACATCGCGGCTGAGGACGCGATCTACGAACAACGCCCGATCCGTCGGATCGATCGGCGGCAGACGTTGCAGGCGCACCATTTGCTCGAGCTCGTGGATACTCGGCGTGCCGTCGGTGGTGGCGGTCGCCTCCACGTGGCCCGCGCGACCGGGAGCCGGCTCATGATACGACTCGCGTCGCCGCGTGAGCACGTCAGCATAGTTGACGCCCTGCTCGAACATCGTGTACTCCTCGATCGCACCGCCACGCTCGGGGCTGACGAGCGCCGAGAACGCGCCCGAGTGGATCCACAGCTCCTCGGCGCCGTCGCCGTCGAGATCGAGCCGGTCGACGACGAGCTCCTCGCCGCGGCGCAGCTCGCCCTCCGCCAGCGCCAGATTCCGCCAGATGGCGGCCCGCAGGTGCGGCAGGTACAATCCGCCGAACACCCCGTGCCAGTAGGCGTCGTTGCACTGGGCCCGGCCGATGGCGCGGCGCACAGCCGGCGGGTCGCCGCGGGCGCGACACAGGGCCGAGAGCGCCAGCATCTTTTTATGCATGCGATTCGCCTCGGGATACTTCACGAGGAAGTTGCGCCAGTGCGAGCCGCGCACGAGCGCCCCCTCCGGCCCCGCCATGCGGGCCTCCCCCAGGTCCAGCTCGAGCACGGCCAGGCGGCGGGCGGCGGCCGGCGGCAGCGCCCACGCCTCCATCTCCCGGTAGGAAGCCGTCGGGAGATACGCGAGACCGCCGCTGCGCACCGTGTCGAGCGCCGCGCCCGGCGTCGTGAGGCGGACCTCTCCCGCAGTGACTAGCGCCTCTACGCAATCGAGGAATTGTGCCAGCCAGCCGCGCGTGTACACCCAGTCCTTGGTGCCGGGCCAGCCGCCGAACTTCTCCCCGTCGTCCACGAACACGGCGAGCGGCCGACCGGCGGTCCTCAGGTCGTGGAGGTACGCGCCGATCTCCGCCGGCGGCCTGAAGGGAATGAGATAGCGCAACCGCTCGTCGATGGGGAACAGCGCGATCTGCTTGCCGCCGCTCTCGGTCCAGAAGGGAGCGTGCAGCTGGTCGCGCTCGAAGCCGCTCACGAGAAAATGGCGGTCGTCGAGGACCACATAGCGCACACCGGCATCGGCCAGGTGCGCCGCCAGATCGGGCTCCCACACGCGCTCGGTGAGCCACAGCCCTGTGGCGGTCACGCCGAAGCGGCGTTGGATCGCCTCACCCATCCATGCCACCTGCTCGACCCGATCGGCGGGGACGAGCGACGCGAGCACCGGCTCGTAGAATCCGGCCAACAGGAGCTCGACGTGACCGTCCGCCGCCAGCCGCCCGATCATGTCGAGGTAGCCCGCGTCGTGCGCTTCGAGCCACTCGAGCAGCGGGCCCGAGATGTGCAGTGTGAACGGGAAAAAGCGTCGCTCCGCCAGTCGCTCCACGAGCGGCCGGTAGACGTCCCGCAAATGATCGGCGAAGACGTGGTCGAAGTTCCCCACCGGTTGATGCAGGTGCACCCCGAACACGAAGCCGACCGGGTTCACCGCTTCACCCGCTTCAGATAGAGCTCTCGCCCCGAGCCCACGGCGGGATCGTTGCTCGGCGCGAGCGCGAGACGCTCGAGCAAGCCCCCCTCGAGGCGCGCGGCCTCCGGGCCCGACAGCTCGATCGCGCGCGCGGCCGAGCGCAACACGATCACCGACTCGATCCCGGCGATGTCGTCGAAGAACCAGCCGCACGAAGTGAACATCCGCAGCGCGTGCCGCTCGAGCTCCGGTGGCAGGGGCCGGCTTGCGCGCTCGAATGGGGCGCGCAGCTCCGTGGCGAGCCAGTCGAGCGCGGCCCGCAGCGGCGCACGCCAGCGCTGATGCAGTCCGCGCTCCGGCGCCGCGCGACAGCCGCACTCGGCGCGCCAGCGCTCCACCCCGTGGGGGCAGCTCCACGAGCTGGGTTCGACCAGCCGCACGTCGTACTCGGGCGGGTGCCGAGCAAGGAACGAGGCGAAGTTCTCGACTCGCACATCATCGCGCCGTCCCAGGGTTTCGAGCACCCGCGCCAGGACCACGTCGCCGCCCTTGTGATGGTGACCGTAGGTCTCCCCGTCCGTCGCCACCGCCACCAGTTGATTCGGCCCGGCGGCGAGCCGCTCGACCCACGCGTCCGCATCTTGCACCAACGGCCCGAAGGCGACGTCATGCGAGATCGCGCCGTCATACGTGAAGACGGCGATGCGGCGCCCGCCGCTGGTGCGATACCAGCCGGGGAGCCCGCCCGCGGGAGCGCGCTCCACCTGGTGTGGCGCGAGGATCGTAAAGCCGATGCCCTCGGCGGCCAGCACGTCGAGCGTCTCGTCGTCCACGGCTGTCTCGGGCAGCCACATGCCTTCGGGCTCTCGCCCGAAGCGGCGCCGGAAGTCGGCGATGCCCCAGCGCACCTCGGTCACCTTGTCGCGGCGGGGGGTGAGGGGCAGGATCAGGTGATGGTACGGCATCGCGATCGCGCCCCCATGCCCGGCATGCGCTGCCACGCTCCTGCGATCGGCAGCGAGCACTGCTGCGTAGGTCCCGGGCGCGTGCTGTTCCATCCACTCGAGCAGGGTGGGTCCGAAATCGAAGCTCATCGAGCCGAGAGATGGAGCTACGCGGGCGTAACTTTCGTGCTCGATGCGCTCATTCCAATCGTGGAACGGCGCGGCGTTCGCCTCGACGGGAATGGTTCCGGTCCAGGGGTCGTCGCGCGGTGGCTGGTAGAAATGCCCGTGGATGACGACGGATCGCTTCAACCGGCGAGCGCCTCCGCCACCTGGGCCAGCACATCGGGGAACAGGTCGTCCCGCCGTGCCAGCTCGTCGGCCAAACGACCCGCGCCCTCAAGGTCGCCGCCGGCGAGCGCCCTGATCAGCCGCTCCGCGTCGTCGCAATGCAGGGTGAAGCGGCGCTCCGCGTAGTCGACCACAGCGCCGGTCGAGATGATGAACTGCCAGTCGGAGGCTTGTGCGAGCAGCAGCTCGCGCGCCGCCTGCGCCAGCACCGGTCGCGCAGGCGTCGAGGCGAGCGCGGCGGGAGCCGCGTCCCAGAAGGCTTCCTCCAGGGGTGCCAGCCGCTTCCACGTCCATGCGGTCCGCTCGTTGAGCCACATGGAGTGGTCGCCGTTCGCACCCCAGGACCCCTCGGCCAGCTGCAACGCCGTGCGGGGGGGATGCGCCTCGAGATGCTGCGACGCCATCACCGCGCGCACCCGATTCCCGCGTAACGCGCGATACGTCGCGGCGAGGAAGTCCGTTCCCTCGAACCACCAGTGTCCGAACAGCTCGGTGTCGAACGGTGCGACGATGACTCCCTCGCCGTCCTCCCGCTGCTCCTGCGCGACACTGTCGAGCAGATGGGCGAAGTGGGACGCGTGGCCCGCCACGCGCTCCAGCGCGGCGCGGGGCTCGTACGGGCGCTTCGCGCCCAGGTCGACGTTGGGGCCACTCACCCGCCACAGCTTCAAGCCCCCGGGCCAGCGGATCTTGTGGAATTCGAGATACCACTCGTCGCCCGGGTAGCCCTGGTGCCGGCTCCAGATCTGCATCGAGGAGCGGGGATCGCGCACCAGCGCGGCCACGGCGCCACGCGCGGCCCGGGAGACGCGATAGGCGTGGTACGGCGAGCGCGCCGCTTTCGTGCGGCGGCCGGGTCTCGACGGGTCGTCGTGGCGCTCCGCGTCGAACCGCTCCGCTCCGAGGGGAATGTCGCCGTAGGCGCCGAGCGGGCTGCCGGCGCGGGCGAGGTGGGCGTCGGTGAAGAAGTAGCGGAATCCGGCATCCGCGAGATACTCCTCGATGCCGCGGCGTCCCTTACTGCGGGGCCGATAGGCGCATTCCGGCAGCCAGCATCCTTTCGGGTTGACGCCGAACAAACGACGGTGCTCGGCCCGGCCCACCGCCAGCTGCAGTCGGATGCTCTCATCGCGGGCGAGCAGCGGCAGATAGCCGTGCGTGGCCGCGGATCCGATGATCTCCAGGCGCCCCCGCTCCTGGAGGTGACGAAAGGCGGATACCAGGTCCTGGTCGATCTTACCGAACAGTGTCTGTAGGCGCGTGAGCCGCGACCGCCAGAAGTCCACGAGCGGCAGCAGCGCCTGGTCGCCCGTCGTCGCGAGCGACGCGGGGGCCTCGTCGCAGGCGGTGAGGCGCTGCGCGAAGAACGCCTCCATCTCCCGCACGAAGGTTGGGCTCGCCAGCTGATTCGCCAGCACCGGCGTGAACCCGATCGTCAGCGGCGCAGCCGTCCCCTCGGCGGACAACTCCTCGAGGCGCTCCAGCAGCGGGAGATACGTGTCCAGCGCGGCCTCGCACAACCAGTCGCTGCCGTGCGGCCAGCGGCCGTGATTCAGGACGTACGGGAGATGACTGTGGAGCGCGAGGACGAACTCCATCGCGTTTCCGGTCAGCTGGCCAAAAAGGACGACGACACGGCCGACCGCGCGGCCAGCGCCCGGGCGTATAGGGCCATGTACCGTTCGGCGGAGCGGTCCCAGCCGAACGTCTGCGTCATCGCGGCCCGCACGAGCTTCCGCCACGCCGGCCGATCGGCGTAGCCGTCCACCGCCCGGCTCACCGCCTGTCCCAGGGCCTCCGGCGTGTATGCGTCGAACAGGAAGCCCGTCACGCCGTCCGTGATGCTGTCCGACAGGCCGCCCACCCGCCGCGCGACGGGAACCGCCCCGTAGCGCTGCGCGCGCATCTGCGTGAGCCCGCACGGCTCGTACAACGACGGCATCAGCAGGGCGTCGGCCCCGGCCAGCAACCGATGCTCGAGGTGATCGGTGAACATGAACTCGACCGCCATGCGATCGGGGGCCGCCGCGGCGAGATCCCCCAGTGCCTCGTGGTAGCGGTGCTCACCGGCCCCGAGGAAGATGAATTGCGCGTTCGAGCTGGCGAGGAGATCGGCGCCGAGCACCAGGTCCAGCCCCTTCTGCGCCACCATGCGCGCGCTCATGCCGAACAGCGGCGTGTGCGGCTCGACGGGGAGACCGTACGCGCGCTGCAGCGCGGCCTTGCAGCGGCGCTTTCCCGACAGATCCTCGCGGGAGAAATGATCCGTGATCTCGGGGTCGGTCTCGGGATTCCAGAGCGTCGGATCGATCCCATTGAGAATGCCGTTGAGGCGGTCGCCCATGCCGATGAACGTGTCGTGCAGCCCGAAGCCGCCGTCCGGGGTGCACAGCTCCCGCGCGTGCGTGGGGCTGACCGTCACAGCCTGGTCGGAGTGGGCCAGCCCTCCTTTCAGCATGTTCATCCGGCCGTACCACTCGAACACGCCCGGGTTGTACAGCGCCGCGTCGAAACCCAGCGCCGTCACGATCTCCGGGGGGAAGTGCCCCTGGAACCCCGCGTTGTGGACCGACATCACCACCGAGAGCCCGCGGTAGAAGGGCTGGCCGGCGAACGCGGTGCGCAGGTACACGGGCGCCAGGGCCGTGTGCCAGTCGTGTGCGTGCAGCACCTGCGTCTCGGGAGCGATCTCGGGAAGCGCCGTGAGCGCAGCGAGGCAGAAGAACGCGAACCGCCGGGCGTTGTCCGGATAGTCGGCGCCGTTGTCGCCGTAGATGCCCGCACGATCGAAAAAGTCGGGATGCTCGATGAAGAACACCTGTGGTCCCGGCGCCGGCGGCGTCCGGTACAGCCACGCGCGCTCGGTCTGTCCGCCCAGCGTGATGGTGAGCATCTGCCCGGTGCGCTCGAGCGACGGTGTGGTCTCGCGCACCAGCTGGTACAGCGGCATGATCACCGTCGTCGGCAGGCCGGCCGCCGCCTGAAACGTCGCCAGGCCGCTCACCGCCTCTCCCAACCCGCCGGTTCGGGCAAAGGGCCAATACTCAGCCGTCAGGTGGGCGACGCCGATCCGCTGGCCCTCGGGCGTCTGGGGTCGCGGTGTCGTGCCCGCGATCCGTCGCGGACGCGTGGTGCGCTGCCGGCCCGGTTTCGGCGTTGGTGTCGTCGCGCCCATGGTCGCCTCCTAACAGGCGGTCGGCGGGTCGTCCGCCGGCATCTCGCCCCGCATCGCGGGCAGATAGTACTCGGTGAAGTACTCCCTCACCATCCGCTGGGCGGTGAACCGCGCGCCCGCGGCCCGCAGCGCGTGTTTCATCGTCTCGACCCAGCGCCGCGGCACACCCGCGGCATCGCGGTCGTAAAACAACGGCACGACCTCCGCTTCGAGCAGCCGGTACAGCTGCTCGGCATCACCGGCATCGACGTCCTGCCCCGCCGGCGCGGCCGGAATGGCCCAGCCGTTCGGCCCATCGTAACCCTCGGCCCACCACCCGTCCAGCGTGCTCAGCTGCGGTACGCCGTTCAGGGCCGCCTTCATGCCGCTCGTGCCGCACGCCTCGAGCGGCGGCCGCGGCACGTTGAGCCAGAGGTCCACCCCCTGCACCAGACTGTGGGCCAGGTGCATGTCGTAGTCCTCGATAAACGCGATCCGGCCCTCGAACCGAGCCTCCCGGGTATGCGCGTACACGCGCTGGAGGGCCTGCTTGCCCGGCTCGTCGCCTGGATGCGCCTTGCCGGAGAACACGATCTGCACCGGGCGCCAGGGGTTCACCAGCAGCCGCTGCAGGCGGTCGGGATCGCGAAAGATCAGGTCGGCCCGCTTGTAGGTCGCGAACCGGCGGCCGAAGCCAATCGTGAGGGCTTCCGGATCGAGCAGAGTCCCCGCGCCCACGAGGTGCAGGGCCTCCTTCCACTGGTCCGCCCAACGCCGCCGCGCCTGCTCCCGGATGCTGCGCATCAAATGGGACTTGAGCTGGCTGTGCACCGCCCACAGCGCGGAGCCGTCCAAGTCCAGCACCTCGTCCCAGAACCGCTTGTCGTCCACCCGCGCGAGCCAATCCGGCCCGAAATGGGAGTCGAAGAAGGTCAGGATCCGGTTCGCCATCCAGGTGGCGACGTGGACGCCGTTGGTGACGTGACCGATCGGCACGCGCGTGACGTCGCGGTCGGGCCAGAGCGGAGCCCAGATGCGACGGGACTCTTCCCCATGGCGGCGCGACACCGCATTGACTCGCGCCGACAGCCGGATGGCCGCGACGGGCATGTGAAAGCGATCGTGATCGAGCACGGGATGGTGGCCGAGACTGGTAAAGACTTCGCGGGCGATCCCCATCTCCTGCCATACCGGACCGACGCACTGCTCCACCTGCTCGAGCGAGAAGGTGTCGTGGCCCGCAGGCACCGGCGTGTGGGTCGTGAAGACACTCGTCGCCCGCACCCGGCGGACGGCGTCCGCGAACGGCGTGCCCCGCGTCACCAGCTCGCGGACCCGCTCGACGAGCATGAACGCGGCGTGCCCTTCGTTCGCGTGCCACACCGCCGGGTCGTATCCCAGGGTGCGCAGCACTCGCACGCCGCCCACGCCCAGGATCCATTCCTGCCGCAGCCGCAGGTCGGGCCCGCCGGCGTAGAGCCGATGGGACAGCCCGCGGTCCGCCGGGTCGTTCTGCTCGAGGTCCGTGTCCAGGAGAAGGATCGGCACGCGGCCCACCATGACACGCCACGCGCCCACGCTCACCGCGCGCCCGGACAGCCGCACCGTCGCGAGGCAGGGATCGCCCTTCGGCCCACGCACCGGCTGGAGCGGCATCGCGGCTACGTCGAAGCGCTCCTCGGCATCCTCCTGCCACCCGTCGAGCCTGAGTCGCTGGTCCGAGTATCCTTTGGTATAAAACAGGCCCACACCCACGAGTGGGACGCCCAGGTCCGACGCCGCCTTACACTGGTCCCCCGCGAGCACGCCGAGGCCTCCAGAGTAGATCGGGACCGAGGCGTGCAGCCCGAACTCGGCGCAGAAGTACGCGATCGACCGATTGACGGACTCGGGATGCGATGTGGCGAACCAGGTGCCGGTGGAGGTCGCGTCGTGGGCGGCCGCCGCCGCAACGGCATCGTACAGCCGCAGGAACGCGAGGTCGGCCGCGCAGGCGGCGAGCCGTGCGGAATCCACCCGTCGCAGCAGCGCGATGGGGTTGTGCTGGGTAAGGTGCCACAGCGCCGGATCGAGCGCGCGGAACAGCGCCCGCGCGTTGCGGTTCCAGCTCCACGACAGGTTGGCGGCTATGCCTGCGAGTCCGTTGATCCGTTCGGGGACGGCTGGGCCGCGCGGTTCGGGGTGGGTCATCCGCCTGCAAGCTAAGCGCGGGCGGGTCGGCCTGGGAAGCGGTTGGACGTTGGTGAGAATCCGCTAATCACCCCTTACGCGAGAGCCCGTTCGCCCCTAGCGTGGATGGCAACCGGAGCGACCATGACCGACGAGCAGGGCCCGCGGCCGTTCGTGCGCCGCCACCATTGGATGGTCCGCATCACGCATTGGGTGACCGTGGTGGTGCTCGCGGGGATGATCACGAGCGGCCTCCAGATCTACGAGGGATACGCGCGCTTCGGGAACCGTGGCGGGCCGTATCTGCCGAATCCCCTGGACGGCACGGCGTTTCCCCACTGGAGCCGGCTGGGCGGTTGGCTCGCGGGGGCGCTCAACTGGCACTTCGCCCTGATGTGGCCCCTCGTCACCGCCGGCCTGCTCTATCTCGGCTACCTGGTGAAGAGCGGCGAGTGGCGTGCCCTGCTGTTTCAACCGCGTGACGTGCGGGGCGCGCTCGCCATGGCCGCCTACTACCTGCGGCTGCGCAAGGAGCACCCGCCCCAGGGGAAACACAACCCGCTCCAGAAGCTCGCCTACTCGAGCATTTACGCGCTCGGCGCCCTCGCGGTGCTCACCGGGCTTGCGATCTACAAGCCGACGCAGCTCGGCTGGCTCACCGCCCTGTTCGGCGGATTCCAGGCGGCCCGATACTGGCATTTCTGGACCGTGTGGATCTTCGTGGCGTTCACCATCACCCACGTTGTCCTGGTGTTCGTCGTGGACCCCGCGTCGCTGCGGGCCATGATCACCGGGTGGTACCGAGGCCGCTTTCCGAGCCATGACTGACACTCAGAAACCCAGACGCCGAGACGCCCAGACGCCGAGTGTCGACCGGCGCGCCTTCGTGAAGTTTGGCGTCGCCGGTGGTGTCGCGTCGTTGGTCGCCGCGTGCGGCTGGGACGGGGGTGGCGCGATTCGCCCGCTGCTCCTCGACTGGAGTCGCGTCAACGACTGGGTGGGCGAGAAGGTCTTGTTCTCCCCCACGCACCTGGCGCGGACGTATTCGCCTGGCGAGCGCAGCGCGATGCTGCCGAGCTATTTCATCTCGGGGACGACGCCAATGCTCGACGACCCGGACCGCTGGCGCCTGCGGGTGCAGGGCATGGTCGAGCAGGCGCTCGACCTCTCGCTCGACGACCTGATGCGCCTGCCCCGTGTGTCGTACACGGTGAAGCACCACTGCGTCGAGGGCTGGTCGGCGATCGCCAGCTGGCACGGCGTCCCGGTGTCGGCCATCGTGGAGCGGTGCCGGCCACTGCGCACCGCGCGCTACATCAGGTTCGAGTCGTTCGACGCCGGCTATTCGAACGGGTGGGACTTGGCGAGCGCCATGCACCCTCAGACCATTCTCGCGTACGGCATGAACGACAATCCCCTGCCACCGGCGCACGGCGCGCCGCTCCGGCTCTACTCTCCGACCAAGCTGGGCTACAAGCTCACGAAGTACCTCGTCTCGATGACGTTCACGGATACGAGGCCGGGGGGATACTGGGAAGACCAGGGGTACCCGTGGTTCGGCGGGATCTAGCGGAGACGACCGCCAGGCCGAGCGCGAGAACGAACGCCACGGCCAGAGTACGCCGTAACCAGGCGAACGACGCGAGCTCTCGCTCGCGCGAGCGGAACGCGACGAACCCGCCGAACGCGTCGCCGCCCGCGGAGCGGATCGGACTCGCGAGACCGATCAGACGCTCCCCACCCACGAGCACCGAGATCTCCACGCCGCCCGAGTCGCCCGCCAGGCGACCGAGCGCCGCCGTGTCGGCGGCAAGCGCCGGACCGACCTGCTCGCGCGGGAGCGTGCTGCCCACCACGTAGGGATGGTCCAGCGTGTCGAGCGCGAAGAACACCACGTCACTGGTCGTCGCCTGCTTGATCTCGAGGGCGAGCGTGTCGGCGATCGCGTACGCAGCCAGGAAGGCGCCCTGCGGCGCCGCCGACGCAGATGCCCGCAGCGGCACGGCGACGGCCATGAACAGCTGGTGCAGCCGGTCGTCGAGCCAGGCGCCGCTCGACGCCTCTCCGGACAGCGCCCCCGCGACCAGTGCGCCGCGCGACAGGTCGACGTCGACCTCATCTGGATTATCGGTCCGCGCCATCAGGATCCCATGCTCGTTGGTCACCAGCACCCAAGCGGCCCCGAGGAGCTGGCGATACGCGGCCGCCTGATCCAGCACGTCGGCGTGCTCGTCGCTCTTGAGCAGCCGCTCGCGAAATTCCGGCACCTGGGTGCTCACGCGGCTCATGCCGGCGAGGTTCGACGCGCGGCCCACCAGGAGCGACTGGACGCCGCGCCGCGCATCAGCGAGCCCGCGCCGGAGCGATTCGACGGCGAGGCGATTCGCCTGCACCGTCGTGACACCGAGCGTCATGGCGAGCAGCGCCGCGATCGACAGGGTCGCGCCGGCCGTGACACGCGCTCCGCGCCGCGCCATTACGCGGGCAGCCGGCCTTTCAAGTCCCGCGGTGTGAACGGACCCCGCTCGGCGATGAGCGCCCGCGCGTGGTCCACCTGCCCCCACGTGTTCCACAGCAGCACGCCGCGCACCCGGCCGCCCTTGAGGTAGTAGACCACGCCCTCCCGGAACGGCTCCTTCCAATCGGCCACGCTCTCGAGCCGCGGGTCCAGCTCGCCCACGGCTTCATAGCCCAGCTCGAACAGGTCCGAATAAAAGAACGGCAGATGATCGTAGGCCGTCGCCCGGCCGGCCATGTTGAGGCCGGCGGTGCGTCCCATCGTGTTGGCGTTGTCCTCGTGCTCCACGCGCAGCCGGGTGCCCAGCGCCGGATTCGCGAAGTTGGCGACGTCCCCCGCGGCATACACATCCGGATGACTGGTGCGGCAGAACTCGTCCACCAAAACCCCGTTGTCCACCGGCAGGCCCGCCTGCTCCGCCAGCTCCACCGCCGGCGTGATGCCCAGTCCCGCCACCAGGACCTCGGTCACGAGCTCGCCGCCCGTAGTGGTGCGCACCACGCACGACCCCGCGCGCCGATCGAGCCCCGCCATCCCCTCCTCCATGCGCATCGTCACGCCCTTCTGCCGATAGTAGTCCACGAGGAAGCCCGACAAATCGGCGGGAAACACCCGGGCCCCGACCCCCGCCTCCGGGATGAGCATCGTCACGTCGCGTCCCTGCATCCGGAGCGCCGCCGCGACTTCGCTCCCGATAAAGCCGCCGCCGATCACGCCGAAGCGCACGCTCTGGCTCGCGAGCGGGCGCAGCCGGCGGTAGTCGTCGAGCGTGCGGTAATAGATGATCTGGTCCGTCTTGAGCGGCAGCTGTCGCGGCATCCCGCCGGTGGCGAGCAACAGCTTTGTGAAGCGGTATTTCGTGCCCCGGTCGTCCGTCGCCTGGTGCGCCCGTAGATCGATCGCGCCGATGCGGCGGCCCAGGTGCATATCCGCGCCCGTCGCCGCCGTCTTGCGCCAGATCTTCTCCTCGGGGTCACCCTTCCATAGACCTTTGGATAGCGGCGGCCGATCGTACGGCGGATGCGGCTCCGCGCCGATCACGCCGATCGATCCGGCGGGATCGGCTTCACGAATGGCTTGGACGGCGGCGTCGGCGGTCATGCCGCCGCCAACGATCAGATAGGTATAGTCGGGCATTTGAGGCACCGTTGGTTTGGAGGGCGTTCGGTCTTACCAGGTACGTTGCCGCGCCCAGTGGCGGATGGCTCTCACTCGACGTCCAAAGACCGGTGCGGATGCTTCTCTCTCCTGCGGTACTGCTTCTCGGACCGGTGCACTTTGTGCGACGGCGTTTTCAGGCGCTCTTTCACCGGCGCCTTGGGATTGGGGACGCGCACGGTCAGCTTGTCCTTCTTGTTACGAGTCACGACGCCAGGCGAGCGCGGATTTGCTTCGCGTGATGGCCGCAGTGGCGCACGTGGAACCGCAGCCACTCGGGCAGGGTCAGGTCGCCAAACGCGGGATGCTTAACGAACAGATCCTCTTGGCGGGCCGGCAGAAGCTCGCGCGCGAGCATGAGAAAGCGCGCTACGCCGTCCCGCAGCTGACGCTCTACGGCGCCCGCGTCCGGATGCGGGGCAGGCTCGGTGACGGCCGGGGCGGGGCGGCCCGAGGGAATCCACCCGATATCGAGATACACCAAGTGGCCCAGTCGTTGTCGCAGGGGGCGGGGTCGGCGCCGCATCGGCGGCTTGGCGCGCCGCTCCTGGAACGCGCGACTACTCCCGTCCACGGAGATCGCGAGGTGGTGGACGATCTGCGCCGGGCTCCACTTGCCGGGCGGGGCGCGGTGCCAGTCGGCGTCGGGACGGCCCGCCAGGGGGCCGAGCACCACCTCGGGGATCGCGGCGAACCGGTCGAGCGTCACGGCACCGAACAGTGTGGCGTGGAGTGCCCGCATGCCCAAGATTGTACGGATGAATCTCCTGCGCCGCTACCCGATCGCCTTCATCCTTATGGCGCTGGTCATCGTGTCGGCGCTCGCACCCCTCCCTCCGCTCGTCGATGCGGTCACCGGCGCACCGCCCTACGACGTGGACCTGACGCGCCCTGCCCTCTACACCCTGCTGGCACCGCTGTCGGACCTGCTCGACGCGCTCACGTTCCTGAGCGTGGGGCGCGCCTGGTGGTTCCTGCTGGTGTGGGTGGTCGGCCTGGCGGTCTGGGGTCTCGTGCGCTCCGGCTCCCGGCCGCGGCGGCTGCTCCGCGTGACGCTCGGTCCGCTCGCCGTCGTGGCGCTGGGCGTGGCCGCGGTGCTGCTCCCTCGTCCGATGGCCCAGCTCGCGCCGACGGACTCGACCCTCACAGTGATCGACTACCACGCCCACACCGCCGCATCACACGACGGGCGACCCGGCTGGACCGCCCGCGATCTGGCGCGCTGGCATGCGGCGCAGGGGTTCGGGGCGTCCTACGTCACCGATCACAACGTGATCTTCGACGACACGACCGGCTACCCGATTCCGCTGTTGCCCGGCGTCGAATGGAGCGTGTACGGCCAGCACGTGGTGGCGTTGGGCCCGATGACCATGATCGACCGGGCCGCGTACAACCGGGACACGCCCGGGATGCTCGGCCTGTTCGCCGCGCTGCACCGCCAGGGAGCGATCGGCATCGCCTCGCTGCCCGAGTACTGGCGCAATCACTGGGACGATCTCGATCGGTTCGTCACGGCGGGCGTGGATGGCTTCGAGATCGTGAACTGTGCGCCCAAGGCGCTCGCCTTCCCCGCGACGGCGCGCGCCCGGGTGCTCGAGCTCGCCCGAGCGCACGACCTGCTCGTGGTCGGCGCCAGCGACAATCACGGCTGGGGCCGGGCGACGTGCGTGTGGAACCTCTCGAGCCCGAGCGCCCACGGCTACCGCGCGAACCGCGTCCTGGCCCGGTCGATCGCCCTCGCCCAGGCCGACTGGCAGCCCTGGACGGCGGCGTACACGCAGCCGTGGCTCATGCTGCGCGGGCTGTCGTGGAGCGAGCGCTCGAGCTGGCTCACCTGGATCCTGGTCATCCTGATCTATCGTGCCGTGCCACGCCGCCAGGGCGACCCGGGCGGGATCGGGATCCTGGCGCGCAGCCTGTCGCTCAAGATCCTCAAGCTGCACCGCTCCCCGCCGGGGTGAGCCGTGCCCGAGCTCCGGCTGCTTCGCCCCGGCGACGAATCCGCGCTCGACGCGTTCCTCGCGGCCCACGCCGACACGTCCATGTTCCTGCGCGGCAACGCCCGCAGCACCGGGCTCGTCGACCACGGCGGGCCGATGGAGGCGACGTACGCGGCGTCGATCGAAGGCGGGTCGATCACCGGCGTGGCCGCCCACTGCTGGAACGGGATGGTCCTGGTGCAGGCGCCGACGCACGCGCCCGACGTCGCGCGCGCCGCGGTGCAGCACTCGGGCCGTCCCGTGACCGGCTTCTCGGGGCCGTGGAGCCAGGTGGTCGCGGCGCGCGCGGCGCTGGGGCTCGCGGGCGCCCCGGCCGTCAAGGACAGTCGCGACGAGCTGTACGCGCTGGATCTGCATCGGCTAGTGGTCCCGGCGCTGCTCGCGAGCGGAGCGGTGCGCTGCCGCCATCCGCAGTCCGACGAGCTCGAGCTGCTGGCGGAGTGGCGGGCGCGCTTTTCGGTCGAGGCGCTCGGCGCGACCGATGAGGCGGAGCTCCGCCGCGCGAGTCACGCCGACGTCCGGCTGCAGCATGAGCGGGGCGCCGACTGGGTGCTCGTGGACGGCAAGACGCCCGTCGCCTATTCCGTGTTCAACGCGATGCTGCCCGACATCGTGCAGATCGGCGGGGTGTGGACGCCGCCGGAATGCCGCGGTCGTGGCTATGCGCGCTCGGTAGTTGCGGGCTCGCTCGTGGCGGCGCGCAAGCAGGGGGTCGCGCGCGCCGTGCTGTTCGCCGATCCGCTCAACGCCGCGGCGCGGGCCGCATACCTGTCGATCGGCTTTGCGATCGTGGGCGACTACGGGCTGGTGCTGCTCGCTCCGTAGCTCGCGGCGTCGGGGAACCCGATGCGCCGATAGATGCGCGCCATCCGCGGGTCAGCCTGGAGCTGCCTGAAGAAGGGATAGCGCTTCGAGTACACCAGGATGCCGTCGTGCTCGTCGCACGCCCGCTCGAGCAGGTCGAAGGTCTCGTCCATGCGCCCGAGGCTCGCCGCCACGATGGCGAGGACGGTCGGCTGCAGGTGCTCACGCCGCGCGCGCGCGACGAGCTCGTCCCAAATCGCCTCCACATCGGCCAGCTTTCCAAGAGAGCTGTAACAGACGGCGAGCGCCGCGAGGGTCCATGGGTGGCGTCCGGACGTCGTCACCGCCACTTCCAGGGGTGCGATTGCCTCATCGCTCCTGCCGAGATGGTTGAAGACCAGCCCCAAATGGATGGTGGCTTGGAACATCATGGGTGCCAGATCCCCGGCCCGCTGGAACGACGAGACGGCCTCCTCATACCGACCCGCCCCGGTGAGCGTCATGCCGAGCTGCATCACCAGCAATGGCGCCAGGGGGTCGAGCTCGAGAGCGCGCCGGGCCTGCGCGACGCCGTCCTCGAGACGGCCCTCGGCGAAGACCAGATAGTATGAGAGCCATTGTCGCGCCGCGACGGAGCGCGGATTCAGCTCGACCGCACGTCGCAAGTCTCGCGCCGCGCGAGGCCAGTCCCAGTCGCAGATGAAGGCCAGCGCCCCCGAGGCGCAATAGACCTCCGCGAGGTCAGGCGCCAGCTCGAGGGCCCGCTGCACGGCCGCGCGCGCCTTGGGCCGGAGCAGGTTGGGCGGCGCGACTCCGTACTCCGCAAGCACCGTACACGCGTCGGCGAGGCCGGCGTAGGCGAGCGCGTAGTTCGGATCGAGCGCCAACGCTTGATCGAAACACTCGAGCGCCTTCTTGAGCCCGAGCCCTCGCTGAGCCAGGTAATACCGTCCCTTCAGGTAGAGATGATATGCGTCGAGATTCCCCGTGGCCGGCGTGACGAGGTGCGCGCCCTCACCGCCCAGCGCGACCTGGAGCCGGGTGGCGATCGCCTTCGCGATCTCGTCCTGGATCGCGAAGATGTCCGTCATCTCGCGGTCATAGCGCTCCGACCAGAGGTGGTAGCCGTCGCCGACCTTCACGAGCTGGGCGCTGATCCGCAACCGGTTGCCCGCCCGGCGCACGCTCCCCTCGAGCACCGTCCCCACCTTGAGCTTCGCTCCGACCTCGGCGAGATCGATCCCCTGCCCGCGGAACGCGAACGACGACGTCCGCGCCGCGACGCGCAGGCCGGGCAGCTGCGTGAGGGCGTTGATGATCTCTTCGGCGATGCCCTCGCTGAAATACTCGAAGTCGGGATCGCCGCTCAGGTTCGCGAACGGCAAAACGGCAATCGATTCGCCCCCCTCCCCCTCGGTCGTCCCCTCGTCGCGCGCGTTCAAGGCTCGGGCGAACTGAGCGGCCGTGGCGAACCGGTCCGCGGGCACCTTGGCCAGCGCTGTCAGCACGGCCTGCTCCAGGGCATGCCGCACCGTCGGCCGCACGCTCCGGATCGGTGGGACGTCATCGAGTGCGTGGCGCGCGATCACGGCCTGCGCCGTGGGCCCGGTGAAGGGCACCGACCCGGTGAGCATCTCGTACAGCGTGCAGGCGAGACTGTAGATGTCGGACCGCCCGTCGAGCTGCGGGCTCTGGCTCGCCTGCTCGGGACTCATGTAGGCAGGCGTGCCGACGGCGCCGTCGATGGTGAGCGGCTCGAGGCTCGCGGCCGACACCGCGCGCGCGATGCCGAAGTCGGTCACCAGCGCACGGCCGGCGGAGAAGATGATGTTCTCCGGCTTGATGTCGCGGTGCACCACGCCGTGCGCATGGGCATACCCGAGCGCTTCCGCGACTTCGCAGGCGATGCGGATGGCGTCCTCGATCGGCAGGCAGCCCTCGCGTGTCAACCGACCGCGCAACGTTTCGCCGTCGATGTACGGCATCACGTAGAACAACAGTCCGTCGGCCTCGTCGGAATCGAACAACGGCACGATGTGGGGGTGGGTCAACGCGGCCGCGGTCTTGATCTCACGCAGGAAGCGCTCGACCCCGAGGCCCGTGGCGAGCTGGGGATGGAGCAGCTTGATCGCGACCTGCCGCCCGAGCTCGAGATCGTCGCCCAGGTACACCGTCGCCATCCCACCGCGGCCGATCTCGTGGGCGACCGAGTAGCGGTCTCGGACCGCGGTTTGGAGACGAGCGAGGAGAGTGGTCAGGCGACGCTCGCGGGCGCGTGGAGGCTCCATCATAGAGGCGCCCGCGCAACATGGCCAGGGCCGCCCGCGTCTAGACCACCGCCGAGAGGTTCAGCAGCACGCGCCAGACCCGGAACACCTCGCGGTAGTCATCGTGGGAGAACGCCACCGTACGCCCGGTGGTGCGCGTCACGCCCGGGCACAATTCCGCCATGTCTGCATGGCTCGTCCGCGCGAAATCCACTTCGAGCGCGATCGGCTGCGGCACGACGAACGGCGCGTGCTTCCGCTTCAGGGTGCGCGTCACCTCGTCCCGGATCATGCGGCAGGCGAGGGCGGGAGCGACGCTCCGCGCCGCGTGACGGCTTACCGCCTCCTTCACGACGACGGCACTGACGCCGTCACCGAGCAGATCCTTCGCCTCGGCGGCGAGCGCAGAGTCCCCGCTCACCAGGGCCACCGGCACGCCGTACACGCCCGCGAGCCCCGCGTTGATGCCGAGCTCGCCCACCGCCTTGCCGTTGAGCCGCACCTCGTAAATACGATCGGCGTACGTGTGGTCGAGGATCGCGCGGGCCGTGCCCGCGCGCGCGTGATACCCGATGAACAGCGCCGCGTCGAAGCCCCCATCGATCCCCTGCACCATGGAGCGCGGCTTGGGGTCGCCAGCCACGAGCTCCGCCGCTTGATGTAGCTCCTCCGCAAGCAGGTTGCGCATGAACCAGTGGCTGTCGTTCACGACCACCCGGGTGGCCCCCGCCGCGACGGCACCCTCTACGGCCGCGTTGGCTTCGGCCGTCATGAGGCGCCGGAACCGTGCGTACTCGGCGGCACACGCCGGGTCGGTCGGGTCGGTCTGGGACTCGTGGACCACGCCCGCGATGCCCTCCATGTCCACGGAGATGTAGATGCGCACGGGTGGAAGCGTAGTGACTTTGTGTAACAAAGTACTTGACACCGACGCGGCCCAGCGCTATCATGCCCTCCATGACCGCCCCGCGGCCGCTGCACGATCGCGCGCTCGACAACCTCCGCTACATCCGACAGACGATGGAGCGCGCCGGGTCGTTCACCGCCGTTCCCGGCTGGGGACAGGTGGCGGTGGGGGCGACCGCACTCGTCGCCGCGCTGTTAGCGGCCCGGCAGCCCACGCCCGAGCTGTGGCTCGCCACCTGGCTCGGCGAGGCGGTCGTGGCGCTCGGCATCGGCGGCGCGACCATGGTGCGCAAAGCGTTCGCCGTGAACGATCCCCTCCTGTCGGGGCCGGGACGCCGGGCCGGGTTGAGCTTCCTGCCTCCGATGGTCGTGGGCGGGCTGCTGACGGTGGCGCTGTTCCGGGCGGGGTTGTGGCATGCGCTCCCCGGCACCTGGCTGCTCCTGTACGGTACCGGATTCGTGACCGGGGGTGCGTTCTCGGTCCGCATCGTTCCCGTTATGGGGGTCTGCTTCATGACCGTCGGCGCCGTGGCGTTGCTCGGACCGGCGGCGTGGGGGAACTGGCTGATGGCCGTGGGGTTCGGCGGACTGCACATCGTGTTCGGCACGATCATTGCCCGGAGGTACGGTGGCTAGACAGGGAGCGGCGAGAAAGACCGAGGCGGCCGAGCGGGACGTCGCGCGCGAGCGCTCCGCGGCGGGCGTGCGCACGGCTGGGCTCGATCGGCTGATCCACGAGCGTGTGCGCCTCGGCATTGTAAGCGCGCTCGCCGTGAACGACAGCCTCAGCTTCAACCAGCTCAAGGCGCTCTTGAAGACCACAGACGGCAACCTGAGCGTGCACGCGCGCAAGCTCGAGGAGGCGTCGTACGTCACCTGCACGAAGTCGTTCGAAGGACGGATCCCGAAGACGGAATACCGGTTGACGGGCGCCGGCCGGCGTGCCCTGGAGCACTACCTGGACCACATGGAAGCGCTCATTCGCGTCACCCGTCAGGGGTGAGCCAGGAATTTTTTTTGAGGTCTGACTTTATGCCGCAAAGCTCTTCTATTCACGTCGCGATCATCATGGACGGCAACGGCCGCTGGGCCGCGCGCCGCGGCCTGCCCCGTGTGGCGGGCCATCGCGCCGGCGCCGGGGCCGTGCGCCGGATCGTCGAGGCCGCGCCCGATCAGGGTATCACCGCCCTCACACTGTACGCCTTCTCCGCGGACAACTGGAAGCGCCCGCCCGGCGAGGTCGCCGCGCTGATGCGGTTGTTCGCGCGACACCTGCGCACCGAGACGCCGCGCCTGGTGGAGAATGGTGTGCGGCTCGAGGTGGTGGGACGGCGCGATCGGCTGCCCGCGCCGCTGGTCGCGGGGATCGCCGCCGCCGAGCGTGCCACGGCTCGAGGCGGGCGGCTCGTGCTCCGGCTCGCGGTGGACTACTCGGCCCGCTGGGCGATCGGCGCCGGTCTCATTCTCCCCGACGTGGATCTCCTCATCCGCACCGGCGGCGAGCAGCGGCTCTCGGACTTTCTGCTGTGGGAAGCCGCCTATGCCGAGCTGTACTTCACGGACACCATGTGGCCCGACTTCGGCGCGGCCGACCTGGCGCGTGCGGTGGGCGACTTCCAGACGCGCCAGCGCCGCTACGGTGGCCTGCCCGAGGCGGCCGCGGGATGAGCGCCGTGAGCGGCGGGCGCGGCTGGTTCGTGCCGTGGGGCTGGGTCTACCGGCCGGTGAGCTGGCCCGGCGTCGCGCTCGTGGCCCTGGTGGTGGTGTTCTGCGCCCAAGTGTTTCTGGCCGTGGACCGGCACTCGCACTCCGTGAGCGATACGCTGTACGGCGTGTTCCCGTACGTCGTGCCCTGCTTGATACTGCTGAATTGGATCGCTTCGAAAACCAGCTCGGGGCCGGTACAATGAGCGTCGTGAGCGAGCGGACGCGCCGCGGGCTGGACATCCTCGCCGCTGCGACGCTGGCGGGAATCGTCGGCGACGCGCTGCTGCGCGCCGCGCCGTGGGGCCTGAACGCCTTCGTGTGCACCTCCGCCCTGGTCGCCGGAGGGTGGTGGCTCGTCCGTCGCCACCGGGTGGCGGTGACCCGCGATGCGCTGTGGCTCGCCGGCGCGGCGCTGCTTGTCGCGTCGAATTTCGTGGCGCGCGACGCGATGATGCTCCATTCGCTCGATGTCGTCGGCCTCATCGTCCTCCTGGCGGTCGCCAGCCTGAGCCTCAAGGGCGTCGCGCTGCGCGGGCGCCAGGCGTGGCACTACGTGCACGCCGGCATCACCAGCGCTCTGGACGCGTGGTTGGGCGTCTTCCCGCTCATGGGTCGCGACGTGACCTGGAGCGAGCTCCCGAGCGAAGGACGGATGCGGCAGGTCCGGGGAGCCGCGCTGGGCGCGGCCCTGGCGTTCCCCTTGCTCGTGGTGTTCGGAGGTCTGTTTACGTCGGCCGACAGCGTGTTCCGGACCGTGGTTGCCAGCGCGTTCGACGTGGACTTCGGCGACCTGTTGTCTCACATGATCCTGTTCGCCGTCTGGGGGGCGCTCGTCGCGGGATACTTCCGGGGAGCATTGATCCGTTCGCTCGTGCCGGCTTCGGAAGGGGAGAGCGGGCTGTCGCTCGGCATCATTCCCGTGGCAACCGCGCTGGGGCTCGTCGACTTGCTGTTTCTCGTCTTCGTCGTCATTCAGCTGCGCTATCTGTTCGGCGGCGCCACGCTCGTCCTCGCCGCGGGCGGCCTCACCTACGCGGAGTACGCCCGTCGTGGGTTCTTCGAGCTCGTGACGGCCAGCGCCCTCGTGCTCCCCCTGCTCACCGGCGCCGACTGGTTACTCCGCAACCAGCCGGCGGAGCAGCAGCGCACGTTCCGGCAGCTCGCGACCGTCCTGCTCGTCCTGCTCACGGTCGTCATGGCGTCCGCGCTCGAGCGCATGCGGCTATACGTGACCGCGTACGGACTCTCGGAAATCCGCCTTTACTCGACGGCGTTCATGCTGTACCTCGCCGCCGTGGCCGCGTGGTTTGGCTGGACCACGCTGCGGGGGGGGCGCCGTCACTTTGCGTTCGGAGCGCTGGTTCAGGGATTCGCGGTGCTCGGCGCGCTGCACCTGGTAAACCCCGACGCTCTGATCGTCCGCACCAATCTGGCGCGCCCGCCGGCGGAACGTCCATTCGACGGCTGGTACGCGGCGTCACTCAGCGCCGACGCTGTGCCGCTCCTGCTCCAGGCCCTGCCACGACTGGACGGCCCCACGCGGTGTGCGGTCGCGACCAGACTGGTCGCGCAGCGGGCCAGGCTCCAACAGGACGATTGGCGCAACTGGAATTTCGCCCGCGCGCGGGCGCGCCGCCTCCTGAACGATCAGCAGGGGCGGCTCCGGGCCCTCGCCTGTCCCGCACCGCGGTCGTGATCACCGACGGCCTGACTCCCCTCAATTTCCTGATGCTCGTCGGGCTGGTGCTCGGCGTCGGCGGCGCGGTTCTGCTCAGCGTGTTCGCGCTCATGCTCAAGCGGCGCGACGTCGCCAGGCTGATCGCCGCGCTCGCGCTCGGCGCCGTCGATCTGTACGTCGCCCTGGTGCTGATCGCCGGCTGGACGAGCCATGACCGCGTGCTCGCCCTCGGTCAAGAGAAGCACATCTGCGAGGTGGACTGCCACCTGGCGTATTCCGTGGCGGGCGTCGCAACGCGGGGCACGCGCTACACCGTGACGGTGAAGGTCCGCTTCGACGAGACCACGATCTCGCCGCACCGCGGCATGGGACCCCTCACGCCCAACAGCCGCTACGTGGCGCTGGTGGACGATCATGAGCGTCGCTTCGAGGCGCCGAGCGACGGCCTGCGACGCCCACTCATCCCGGGCGAATCCTACACCACCGATTTCGTATTCGACGTCGCCCCCGACGCGCGCGACCTCCGTCTCGTGCTCCGCAACGACGATCTCGAAACCCGGCTCGTGATCGGCCACGAAAACAGTTTCCTGCACGGCCAGACGACGTTCCGCATCAGCTCCTGATCGGTATCTTTCGCCGGGATGGACCTCGGCGCGGTCACCCACGGTTACGGCGGCCCGGTGCTGTTCGTCTGGGCGTGGCTGCAGGGAGAAGCGGCCGTCATCGTGGGCGGGGCGCTCGCCGCGGCGGGCTATTGGCCATGGTGGGCGGTGACGCTCATTGCAGTGGTGCCCGCCACGCTGGGGCACCAGATCTATTTCGCGCTGGGCCGGCGCTACGGGGAGCCGCTGCTGGCGCGCCTGCCCCCCCACTGGCGTCCCGGCGTCGAGCGCGCCCGCACGCTCGTGCGGGCGCACGACTCCCGCGTCATGCTGCTCATGCGCTTCGCGTATGGCATCCGGCTGCCGCTGCCGATCCTGTGCGGCGTGGCGCGGATCGAGCCACTCCGCTTCCTCCGCTTCAATGCCGGCACGGCGCTCGCGTGGGCGCTGCTGTTCACCTGGATCGGCTACGCGTACGGCGCCGCGGCGAACGCCGCGCTCGGCCGCGTCGCCCGCGGCGAGACGTGGGTCCTGGTCGGGGCGGTCGTGCTCGGTCTCCTAGTCCACGCGCTGTCGCGACGCGCCGGCGGCAGGCTAAGTTAGAAGCATGACACTGAGAATCGTACAGGTCGCGGCGTGCGCCCGGTGACCTTCGCGTGTCCGGGCTCTCCGGCCGACGCGGTGGCCCGGCTCGCGGCGGCGATCGACGCGCGCCGCTGGAACGCGCCCGGGATGGACGGATGGATTCGCGGCGGCGGCGCGGTGCTCTACTACCGCGACGCCGCCCGCTATCGCGCGCTATTCCGCCGCACCTTCGTCGGGCAGTTCCGCCAGCGGGACGGCACCACCGTGCTCGAGGGCCGGTTCGGGATGACGTGGCTCGCCCGGCTGCTGTTGCCCGTGTGGCTCGCCCCCGCCGCCGTATGCTTCGTCCTGGCACTCGTACCCACTCGCCTGCAGCCCCAGACGCCCGGCCCCAAGATCGTGCTCCTGCTGCTGGGCACCTTGCTGGGCGTGCTGGCGTTCGGCCGCTTTGCGCTCGAATGGTGGGGCCGGCCGGGCGACCGCGACGCCATCACTCAGGCCATTCGCGCGGCGCTCCACGCGCGCGACCGCGTCTGACCGCCCGCTCGAGTCGCCTCGCCGGCTACCTGTTCGCCCTCGCGGCCGGCGCCGTGTGGGGCACCACGGGCCCGCTGTCCACGGCGCTCTACCGGGCCGGCGAGGCGATCACCGGGATCGGCTTCTGGCGCCTCGCGATCGGCCTCGCCGGCCTGCTCGTGTACGCCCTGTTTCGGCCACGACTGTTGCGGATCGATCGGAGCGCCTGGCTGCTCGTCGGGCTCGGCGGCGGTGCGCTGGTGGCCCTGTTCGAAGTGGCGTACCAGTTCGGAATCGCCGGAACGGGCGTCGCCGGAGCCGCCGCACTGCTCTACGTCGCGCCGGTGCTGGTCGCGATTCTCGCAAAGCCGCTGCTGGGCGAGCGGCTCACGACGTTGCGCGTGGTACTCGCCCTCGTCGTAATGGCGGGGGCGGCGCTCACGGTCCAGGGGGGGAGCCGCGGCGCGGGCGCCGCCGCCATTCCGTTGCCGAGCCTCATCCAGGGTGTCACGGGTGGGCTGCTCGCTATGCTGTCGTACGCGGGGACCACGCTGCTCGCCCGCTACGCCGTGCCGCGCTACGGTGCACTCCAGGTGCTGTTCCTCGAGATCGTCGGCGGCGTACTCGTGCTTGGGGTGGTGTTGCCGCTCAGCGGACACACGCCGCTGCCGCCGCACACGACGGGAGCCTGGGTCTATGTGCTGCTCCTGTCGCTCGGGTCCGTGCTCGCCGCGAACTTCCTGTTCTTCGCCGCCGTCAAGCGGATCGACGCCGCCCCCACGGCCGTGGCCGCGACGATCGAGCCGGTGGTCGGCACCCTGCTCGCGCTGACCCTGTTGAACCAGCAGCTGTCGCCGCTCGGCTGGCTGGGGCTCGCCATGGTCGTGGGCGGCGTGGCCACCGGGTATCTGCAGGAAGCGAAGCCCACCGAATAGGAGGACGTACCAGCGATGCTCGCCTTCGCGCTCGTGCTGGCCGCGCTGCAGCAGCCCTCCCCGGCCGTCGGTCCGACCACCCTGCCACCCCAGCTGGGCGACACGTCGCCGTTCCGGCGGCTCGTCCTCCCCACGCCGACGCAAATGCGCGCAGGCTCCGGCGCCCCGGGTCCGCGCTACTGGCAGCAGCGCGCCGACTACACCATCCGGGCGTCGCTCGACACGGCCACCCACACCATCGCGGGCACGGAGACCATCCGCTACACGAACAACTCCCCTGACACGCTGCACCATGTCTGGCTCCAGCTCGACCAGAACATCTACAGGGCGTCGAGCCGCGGGGCGTTTCTCAATCCGACCGATGCGCGCTTCGCGGGCCGCGGGTTCGAGGGGGGCTACACCATCGAATACACCAGGATCGTGAGGCGCGCCGGGAAAGCATCGGGACGCATCCCGCTCGCAACGACCCTGAACGGCACCCTGATGCGCACCGACCTCGACCGGCCGCTCGCGCCGGGCGGGCTGGCGGAGCTCGAGCTGGCGTACCGCTTCGAGGTGCCGGAGCACGGATCGGATCGCATGGGGCGCGAGCAGTTCCCCGGCGGCTGGCTGTACGAGATCGCGCAGTGGTACCCGCGCGTGGCCGTGTACGACGACGTGCGTGGCTGGAACACGGAGCAGTACCTCGGCCAGGGCGAGTTCTATCTCGAGTACGGTGACTTCGACGTCGCCATCACGGTGCCGCGCGGCTTCGTGGTGGCCGCGACCGGCACGCTCGTCAACCCGCTCGAGGTGCTCACGGCGGGGGAGCGTGCCCGCCTCGCCCGTGCGATACGCTCGGACACGACGGTCGCCATCGTCGCGAAAGCGGAGGTGGGACAGGCGTCCACCCGCCCCTCCGGAGCGAGCCCGACGCTGACATGGCACTTCACCGCGAAGCACGTGCGCGACGTGGCCTGGGCCGCGGCCGCGAACTTCATCTGGGACGCGAGCGGCTACGACGGCGTGCTGATCCAGTCGTTCTACGCGCCGGAGGCGAACCCCGACTGGGCACGATCGACGGAATACGCGCGCCACTCGATCAAGCATTACTCGGAAAAGTGGTTCCGCTACCCCTACCCGACGGCGATCAACGTGGCTGGACCGGTGGGCGGCATGGAGTACCCGATGATCGTGTTCTGCGGCCAGCGTGCGGGAGGCCGCGGCCTGTTCGGCGTGACCACCCACGAGCTGGGCCATGGATGGTTCCCCATGATCGTCGGGTCGAACGAGCGGCTGTATGCCTGGATGGACGAGGGCTTCAACACGTTCATCAATATCTACTCGGGGCTGGCGTTCTATCACGACACGGTGCCTCAGGGACGCGGCGTGGCGGCGCAGTGGGCGCAGTTCGCCGCGACCGGCCAGGACGAGCCGCCCATCCTCGCCGCCGACCGTGTGGCCCCGCGTCTGCTTGGGGCGATCGAGTACAGCAAGCCCGCCACCGGCCTGTACCTGTTGCGCCAGCACATCCTCGCCGACACGGCCCGATTCGATGCCGCGTTCCGCGAGTACATCCGGCGCT